>Ga0070741_10003237_pt1 | contig 40969 bp, 41 predicted proteins | sample Coa_R1_4_FD_66440 | JGI IMG/M metagenome (GOLD analysis project Ga0070741, IMG submission 66440) | Surface soil microbial communities from Centralia Pennsylvania, which are recovering from an underground coalmine fire - Coalmine... | ecosystem: Environmental > Terrestrial > Soil > Unclassified ...
CGAGCACGCCGCCGGCGACGGCCGCGAAGACGAGTCCGACGACCCACGTGCCGCTGACGACCGCGCCCCAGATCCCGAAGAAGGCGCCCGTCAGCATCATCCCCTCGAGGCCGATGTTGACGACGCCGCTGCGCTCCGAATAGAGGCCGCCGAGCGCCGCGTACGTGAGCGGCGTCGCGTTGACGAGCATCGACGCGACGAGCGTCGACCAGACGACGGCCGCGCCGAGGTTGCCGCGACCCGCATGCTCCGCGAGCACGCCGAAGGCGGCGGCGAGGATCCCGCCCACCGCGACGAGCCTGCCGGTGCGGCCGCGGGCGAGCAGGCCGCAGCCGGCGGCCGCGGCGCCGAGCAGCAGCGGCACGACGACCGTGCGGGTCTCGACGGGCGGCAGCGCGAGCCAGAGGGCGAGCAGCGCCAGCAGGGAGCCGACGGCGGCCGGCCCATGTGTCCACATGTGCGATGTGCGTGTGATCACACGCCCACCACCGTCCGCCGCGGACGCCGCCGCCAGAGCCAGAGCACGAGCACGTCGGCCCCGACGAACAGGATCACGAGCCCCTGGACGATCAGCGTCAGGTTGCTCGCGAGCTCGGGCCGGAAGACCGACGGATCGAGGTTCCGCGTCGACGTCCCGGTCAGGAGCGCACCGAAGAGCAGCGACGCGAAGAAGATGCCGACGGCGCGGTTGCGCCCGAGCACGGCGACGACGATCCCGATGAACCCGATCTGCGAGGCCTGCACGTCGCTGACGCCGACGTTGAACTCCCAGCCGAGCACGTCCACCGCGCCGGCGAGCCCGGCGAACGCGCCTGCGATCGCCATCGCGACGAGGTACGTGCGCGCGACGCGCATCCCCGCGTAGCGCGAGGCCTCGGGGTTGAACCCGACCGAGCGCACCTGGAAGCCGAGCGTCGTCCGCTCGATCACGACCGCGTAGACGGCGAGGCAGGCGAGCGCGACGAAGAAGCCGACGTCGAGGCCCTGCAAGGTGGGGCTCCCCCAGAAGACCGGCAGGTGCACGGCGTCGACGACCGAACGGGAGATCGGGAACGACCCCGGCGCCTGCAGCGCGCCGCCTTCGCCGACGAGCCAGCTGACGGCCCAGACGGCGGTCCAGTTCAGCATGATCGTCGTCACGACCTCGTGCGCTCCCACCCACGCCTTGAGCGCACCGGCGACCCCCGCGTAGAGCGCGCCGGCGAGACACGCCGCGACGATCGCGAGCAAGATGTGCAGCGGCCCGCCGAGGCCGGCGAGAGACGATCCGACCCAGATCGCGACGATCGTGCCGACGAGGTACTGCCCCTGCGCGCCGATGTTGAAGAGCCCGCAGCGGAACGCGAAGCCGACAGCGAGCCCGCAGAGGACGAGCGCCGTCGTCAGCAGCAGCGTCTGCTGAAGCGAGCTTGCAGCGTTCGCGCGCGCGACGCCGTGCACCCACGGGAAGAGCCAGTTCAGTCCGCTGCCGTCGAAGATCGCGCGGTACGTCGCGAGCGGATTCGCGCCGCTTGCGAGCACGACGAGGCCGCCGACGACGAATGCGAGCGCCGTCGTGAGCACCGCGCCGGCGACGCCGCCGGCTCGCTGCAGGAACGCGAGCCGCGCCGCGACTGTCGGCGCGCTGCCGACGAGCTCGTCGCGCTCCGGACCCACCTACTGCTTCTGGTACGGCTTCCCGTCGGCGGCGGGCGGAACGGTTCGTCCGATCACGCCCGCGACGGCGATCAGCGTGAGCACGTACGGGAGGACATTGAAGAGCGTCGCAGCCGACGCCGAGTACACCTGGAGCCGCAACGCCACCGCGCTCGAGAAGCCGAAGAGGAGGGCGGCGCCGAATGCGCCCGCCGGACGCCAGTTCCCGAAGATCAGCGCTGCGAGCGCGATGAAGCCGCGGCCGTCCGTCATGTTGTCGCCGAACGTCGCGCCGCCCGACGTGAAGCCGTCCGACAGATAGACGCCGCCGAGCGCGGCGAGAATGCCGGACACGACGACGCACGAGTAGCGCACGGCGTACACGTTGATCCCGACGGTGTCGGCGGCGCGCGGATGCTCGCCGCACGCGCGGATGCGCAACCCGATCGGCGTCTTGAAGACGACGATGTACGAGACGATCACGAGCACGAAGCTCGCCCAGATCATGATGTTGAGGTTCCCGATCGCCGGACCGAAGAAGTGGCTGTGCCGCAGGCCCGGGATGGTCACGTTCGGGATGGTCGAGACGCCGGACGGGATGTAGTTCCCGTTGTAGAACTGGAAGAAGAAGTACCCGGTGATGCCGAGCGCGAGGAAGTTCACCGCCGTCCCGCCGACGATCTGGTCGGCGCGTAGGTGGATCGCGAAGTACCCGTAGACGAGTGCGAGCAGCGCGCCGACGCCGCCGCCGACGAGGAGGCCGACGACCCAGCTGCCGCCCTTGTCCGCGCCGTAGACGCCCCAGAAGGCGCCCATCAGCATCATCCCCTCGAGGCCGATGTTCACGACGCCGCTGCGCTCGGAGAAGAGGCCGCCGATCGCTGCGAAGACGAGCGGCGTGGTGAACGCGAACATCTGCTCGATCAGCGCTGCGTCGAAGACGGCGTTGAGGTTCCCGACGCTCGAGCGCGTCGCGAGGATGCCGAGCCCGATCCCGATGACGCCCGCCGCGACGGCGCCCCAGCCGAGTCGGGCGCGGCCGCGCGTCACGGTCCAGATGCCGAAGACGGCCGCGATCACGCCGACGACGATCGGCCACGTGACGGTCCGCGCCTGGACCGGCGGGATGCAGAGGAATGCGGCGAGCGCGCCGAGCAGGATTCCCGTGTAGCCGGTCGCGGCCGGGTCGCGGAGCCGCGCCGACAGCGGATTCTCGAGCCGCTGCACCCAGACGCTCACGCGGTCGCCGCCTCTGCCGCCTTCGCACCGCGCGGCCGGCGCAGCTTCCGGCGCGAGTTCCAGATGTAGAGGATGAGCACGTCGGCTCCGATGAAGAGCACGACGAGCCCCTGGATGATGTACGTCAGGTTCCCGGCGAGCTCCGGCTTGATCACCGTCGAGGTGAGGCCGTGCGTCGTGCCGAAGAGCAGCGCGCCGAAGAGGAGCGCGCCGAGGCCGACGCCGACGGCCGTGTTGCGCCCGAGCAGTGCGACCGCGATCCCGAGGAAGCCGACCGAGCTCAGCGGGATGTCGTTCTGCCCGTAGTGGTAGAGGTAGCCGAGCATGTCGAGGGCCCCCGCGAGCCCGGCGAATGCCCCCGAGATCGCCATCGCGCGGATGAGGTTCTTCTTGACGTTGATCCCGCCGTACGCGGCGGACTCCGGGTTGAAGCCGACCGCGCGCACCTCGTAGCCCGTCGTCGTGCGGTTGAGCAGCGCCCAGAACACGACGAGGGCGGCGATCGCGATGAAGATCCCGATGTCGAGCCCCTGCAGGAGCTGCTGGCCCCAGAACACCGGCAGCTTCGCCGAGTCGGCGACATCGTTCGAGATCGGAACGGTCTTGTCGCTTGCGTTCTGCAGTGGACCGCCGTCGCCGAAGAGCCACGAGCCGACCCAGATCGCGACCCAGTTCAGCATGATCGTCGTGATCACCTCGTGCGCGCCGACCGTCGCCTTGAGGAAGCCGGCGATGCCTGCGTAGGCCGCACCGGCGAGCGTCGCCGCGACGATGCAGATCAGGATGTGCGGGAACGGGCTCATGTGCGCGAAGTCGTAGCCGAGCCAGTTCGCGACGATGAGCCCGATGAAGTACTGGCCCTGGCCGCCGATGTTGAACATGCCGCAGCGGAACGCGAACGCCACGGCGAGCCCCGTGAGAATGAGCGTCGTCGTCTGCAGCAGCGTCTGCGTGAGGTTGTACGCAGCGGTCGAGGCGAGGTTCGTCGTGGGATGGAAGATCCAGTTGAGCCCCGCGCCGTCGAAGATGTCGCGGTACGCGAGCAGCGGGTTGTGTCCGGTCGCGAGCACGACGAAGCCGCTCATCAGGAACGCGATCACCACGGTGATCAGCGGAACGATGAAGCCGCCGGCACGCTGCCTCAGCGAGAGGCTCGCGGCGAGCGTGCCGGAGAGCGCCGCCTCCTCCGGGGACTCAGGCGGGAAGTTCTCGGCTTGGCTCATGCGGCGCTCCTCTCGCGGCCGCCGAGCATCTCGAGGCCGACGAGCTCCTCCGAGACCTCGCCGGTGTGCTCGCCTGCGATCTCCCCCTCGTAGATCACGAGGATGCGGTCGGAGAGCGAGAAGATCTCCTCGAGCTCGAGCGAGACGAGCAGGATCGCGCGGCCGCGGTCGCGCTCGGTGACGAGGCGCCGGTGGAGGTACTCGATCGCGCCGACGTCGAGGCCGCGCGTCGGCTGCGCGGCGATCAGCACCTTCGGGTCGCGCGAGATCTCGCGCGCCGCGACGACCTTCTGCTGATTCCCGCCCGACAGTCCGCCTGCGCGCGTCAACGGGCCGCCGCCGCGAACGTCGAACTCCTTGATCAGCCGGGCGGCGCGCTGGACGAGGCGGCGCGGAAAGAGCCAGCCCCACTTCGCATCCGGCGGATCTGCGTAGTCGTGCAGCGCGATGTTCTCAGCGATGCTGAACTCCAGCACGAGCCCGCGACGCTGGCGGTCCTCGGGGATATGGCCGACGCCCAGGTCGAGCATCTCGCGCGCACTCGCTCGCTCGACCTCCCGTCCGCCCACGACGATGCGGCCGCTCTCGATCTTCTGCAGCCCCGTGATCGCGTCGATCAGCTCCGTCTGACCGTTGCCGTCGACGCCGGCGATGCCGACGATCTCGCCGGCGCGCACCTCGAACGAGACGCCGCGGACCTTTTCGATCCCGCGGTCGTCCTTCACGTGCAGCTCCTCGACCGCGAGCAGCACGTCGCCCGGCTCCGCAGGCTTCTTCTCGACGCGCAGGAGCACGTCGCGGCCGACCATCGCGCGCGCGAGCGACGCCTCGGTGGCGCCCTGTGCCGACACCGTCTCGATCGTCTTGCCGCGCCGCAGCACGGTGATGCGGTCGGCGATCTCCAGCACCTCGTTCAGCTTGTGGCTGATGAAGATGATCGACTTCCCGTCCGCCTGCAGGTTCTTGATGATCGAGAAGAGCTCTCGCGCCTCCTGCGGCGTGAGCACGGCCGTCGGCTCGTCGAGGATGAGCACGTCGGCGCCGCGATACAGGGCCTTCAGGATCTCCACGCGCTGCTGCTGGCCCACCGTGATGTCGGCGACGAGCGCCGCCGGGTCGACCACGAGGCCGAACTGCTGCGAGAGCTCGCGCACCCGCCGCTCCGCCCCGCGCTCGTCGAGGAAGATCCCGTCGCGCGGCTCGGTGCCGAGCACGATGTTCTCGGCGACGGTCATCACCGGGATCAGCATGAAGTGCTGGTGCACCATCCCGATCCCGGCGCGGATCGCGTCTCGCGCCGAGCCGAAGGCGACGGGCTTTCCGTTCAGCAGGATCTCGCCGGCGTCCGGGTGATACAGCCCGTAGAGGATGTTCATGAGCGTCGACTTGCCGGCGCCGTTCTCGCCCAGGAGCGCGTGCACCTCGCCGACGCGGACGTCGAGGGAGACGTCGTCGTTCGCGACGACGCCCGGGAAGACCTTGCGGATGCCGCGCATCTCCAGGACGACGCCGTCGCTCACGCGGCGATCCTAACCCGCTGAACGCGGAAGGGCGGGCACGGGGCCCGCCCTTCCGAACGACCAACTGCCGTCAACGCCCTACTTGCCGAGAGCGGCGGGCGGCTTCAGCTTGCCGGCGATGATCTTCGACCGGTAGCTGTTCATCAGCTTGATCCACGACGCCGGAACGCCCTTGGCGATCCTGCCGACGCCGACGCCGTTGTTCTTCAGGTTCAGAAGCAGGTCGGAGCCGCCGTGGAACTTGCCGGAGGCCGCCTGCGTGACCGCGTCGTACACGCCGACGTCGGTCTTCTTGATCGCGCTCGTGAGGATCTTGTTCGTGACGCTGAACTCGTCAGCGTCGACGCCGATGCCCCAGTTGCCGGCGGAGGCAGCGGCCTTCAGCGCGCCGATGCCGCAGCCGCCCGCGACCTGGAAGATCACGGTCGCGCCCGAGCCCATCTCGTTCTGCGCAACCGTTGCGCACTTGTCCTGGGCGTTGAAGTCGTTCGAGTACTGCACGATGACCTTCGTGCCCGGGACGACCTTGTCGGCGCAGTACTTGTAGCCGGCGATGTAGGAGTCGACCGGCGGGATCTTGATGCCGCCGACGGCGCCGATCGTGTTGCCGCCCATCTTCTGCGCTTCCTTTGCCGCGAGCACGCCGACGAGGCAGCCGCCCTCCTGCGTCGCGTACGTCAGACCCTCGACGTTCTTGCCGCCGCCGGCGTCCTTGTACGAGTCGTCGGTGATGGCGAAGTCGACGTTCGGGAACTTCTTCGAGTACGTCTTCATCGTCGGCGCGAGCAGGAAGCCGGCCGCGATCACGACCTTCGCCCCGTCGCGGATGGCGGAGTTGAAGTTCGGCGTGTAGTCGCTCGCCGAATGCGAGACGAGCGGGACCGCCTTGCCGCCGATCTTCTTCGCCGCCCTGTTCAGGCCGACGAGCTGGTTCTTGTTGAAGCCGTTGTCGTTGAAGCCCGCGACGTCGCTCACGAGCGCGGCGACGAAGCCCGCCTTCGGTGCGGTCGTGCGGCTGGAGCCGCCAAACGCAGCCGTCGCCGCGACCGACGCTGCGAGCGCAGCAACACACGCCAGCGCTATCCAGCGAGAAACCTTCACTTGCCCTCCCTTTACCGTTTACGACCCATATGGGTGCCGTCCGTACAGACGCCGATCCTAAGCCTTGGTTAGGTCGAAGTTCTACCCCTGCCGCGTGTAAAGGACGACGTCGCCGTCGAGACGCCGCGCGGCCTCGCCCCGCTCGACGAGCTCGTCGAGGAAGCGCCCGAGCAGCTCGCGCCTCCCAGAGGGACGGCAGCACGAGGTCGGCGCCCGGGAGCAGCGAGCCGACGCCGACGCGGTCGGCCCACGCGCCCGCGCCCTCGACCGACCTAATCGGTCGAGACGTACTGGTGGAACTGGCTCTCGTCGACGAGGACGCGCCGCGGCTTCGAGCCTTCATAGCCGCTGATGATGCCGCGCCGCTCGAGCATGTCGATCAGCCGGCCGGCGCGGGTGTAGCCGACGCGCAGGCGGCGCTGCAGGAGCGACACGGAGGCGGTCTGCGTCTGGACGACGATCTCGATCGCCTTGTCGAGCAGCGGATCCTCGTCGGGGTCGAACTCGCCGTCGCCGTCGGCGTCCTCGGGCTCGGCGAAGACCTCCGGCAGCTCGAGGTAGCCCTCGTCGAGCTCCTGCTCCCGCTGCCGCGTCTGCTCGACGACGAGCGCGATCTCTTCCTCGGAGACGTACGCACCCTGGACGCGCTGCAGGCGGGACGTGCCGAGCGGCTTGAAGAGCATGTCGCCCTGGCCGAGCAGCGACTCCGCGCCGCCGCCGTCGAGGATCACGCGGGAGTCCGTCTGCGAGGACACCGCGAACGCGATGCGCGACGGGACGTTCGCCTTGATCATGCCCGTGATCACGTCGACCGACGGTCGCTGCGTCGCAAGCACGAGGTGGATGCCGACGGCGCGCGACTTCTGCGCGAGGCGGATCACCGCGTCCTCCACCGCTTGCGGCGCGATCATCATCAGGTCCGCGAGCTCGTCGATCACGACGAGCAGGTACGGGATCGTCGGCTCGTTGCGCTGGCGGAACGCGCGGTTCGCCTCGTTCAGGTTGCGGGCGCGCACCTGCGCGAGCCGCTCGTAGCGGCGCTCCATCTCGGCCGTGCAGTTGGCGAGCACCGCGCTCGCCTCCTTCGGGCTCGAGACGACCGGCGTCAGCAGGTGCGGAATCGACTCGTAGTGGTTGAGCTCGATCCGCTTCGGGTCGATCAGGATCATCCGCACCTCGTCCGGCGTCGAGCGCAGGAGGATCGACGTGAGGAGCGTGTTGATGCAGCCGGACTTGCCCGAGCCCGTGGTGCCGGCGATGAGCAGGTGCGGCATCCGCGCGAGGTCGGTCCAGACGGCGGCACCGGAGATGTCCTTGCCGAGCCAGACCGAGAGCGGCGACGCGGTGGCAGGCAGGTCGTCGAAGATGTCTCCGAGCGTGACGAGGTTCGGGGAAAGGTTCGGGAGCTCGACGCCGACGGCCTGCTTGCCCGGGATCGGCGCGAGGATGCGGATCTCCGTCGTCGCAAGCGCGTAGCTCAGGTCGTCTTTCAGCGCCGCGACCTTCGAGACCTTCGTGCCCGGCGCGAGCTGCAGCTCGTAGCGCGTGACGCGCGGCCCGGAGATCTGGCCGATCACGTTCGCGTCGATCCCGAAGTGCGCGAGCGTCTGCACGAGCAGGTCTGCGACGCGGGCGGCAGTCTCCTGGGAGGCGCCCTCCTTCGGGGGCGAGACGCGCAGCACGCTCCGGTCCGGCAGCTCGTACTCCGGGTGCTCGGTCGTGATGTCCTCGAAGAGCTGCTCCTGCTGGACGACGAGCGGCTCCGGCTCCGCACTCCAGAGCGGCGGCGGGCTCGACTCGACGACATCCGGGTACGCGGCCTCGGCATCGACGACCGGCTTGTGCACGTGGACGGGCGGCGGTGCGACCGGCGCCTCGCGCACGCGCGCGGGCCGGCGGGCGCGCTTCGCCGCCAGCCGCACCTGATGGTGCGACCGGCGGAGGATGGCCCCGAGCGATGCGCCCGAGAGCAGGAGCGCGCCCACGAGCAGCAGCAGGATGCCGAGGATCGTCGAGCCGGTCGCGCCGACGGCGACGCCGACCGCGCCGCCGAGCGCCCGCCCGAAGTAGCCGCCGTGGTCCCGTCCGAGCGCGAGCATCAGGCCGGCGAACGCGACGACGAGCCCGGTACGGAACGGCCGCACGTCGACGAGCGCGCTGCGCACGACCATCAACCCGCCGATCCCGGCGCAGGCGATCGGCACGACGTAGGAGGCGCCGCCGACGACCGCATCGAGCCCGTCGTCGAGCGCGCCGCCGACATAGCCCCCGTTCCAGCCGGCGTAGATCACGCTGCCGAGGAAGACACCGAGCGCGACGAGCGCGAGCCCCCAGAGCTCGGGATGCTGCAGCCCGCGCGGGCGAGCGCGGGACGGCCGGCGCTTCTTGACGCGGCTCGGAGTCTTGGGGCGCAGCTTGCCCTTGCGCTTCTGGCGCGGCATGCGGCCCTGTTCGCCCGCCGCCCGCGGAGTCCTACGTGACGACTGCGACCGCCATCCCGTAGTACGTCGGCGCGGCGTAGGCGAGCAGCTCGGCCCGGGCGTCCGGCAGCGCGCCCTGCAGGACGAGCAGCTGCCACAGCGAGTCGGCCTTGCCGTCCTCGACGAGGTCGACGAGGGGCCGGAAATCGAGCGGCTGCCGCTCGAGCAGCTCGAGGAACCGCTCGTCGTACTGCTTCGCCGCCGGGTGGAAGCCGTACGGACCGTCGGCCTCGTGCGTGTGTCCGTGGTCGGCGCTCGCGACGAGCGCGACGTCGATTCCGTCGGTCGCGTTCGCGATCGCCCGGCCGAGGCGGATGTGCTCGTCGAGCGACCGGTCGCGCGCCGGCGAGACGACGACCACGCGGCGCGCACGCACGAACCGGAGCGGGATCTCGGTGCCCCAGTCGAGCGGGTGCTCGGCCTGCGTCGTGTCGTTGCCGCCGTAGGAGATGCGCAGGATCGGCAGGCGGTCGGCGCGCGCGCGCTCGACGATCGCGTCGGCGAGGTCCGCGTCGACCTCGTGCTCTCCCACACGCGCGGCCGCGACGACCGCGAAGTGCCCTTCGACGTGGACGTTGTGCGGCGTCACGACGACGGCCGCCTCGCACGTGCAGCGTCGCCCGAGCTCCTGCATCGCCTCGAGCAGCTCCGGTGTCTCCTCGACGTCGCCGTGCGGCGCGATCGCTGCGAACGCGATCATCCGAGCGAGGCGATGCGGTCGCAGAGGAGCTCGAGAAAGCGAGGCGCGTCGACGTCGACGCCCACGTGCGCGTTCCGCGGCCGGTCGGTCACGAGCCAGCGGTCGGCCACCGTGCGTCCGTCGCAGTACTGCGACTGCGTCTCGACGACGACGTTGCAGTTGAGCGTCTGCACGAGCGTCGGGTCGAGCACGTGCGCGACCGCCATCGCGTCGTGGATCGGTGCGCCGTCGAACCGGTAGCGCTGGCGGTGGAACACGAGGAAGAAGTCCGCCATCTCCGCAACCGCCCTGCCGGCGGGCCCCGTGCTGCGCAGCCGCTCGGCGTGCTCGGCGGTGAAGAGCGCCCTGTGCGTGATGTCGAGCCCGATCATCGTCACGGGAATGCCGCTGTCGAAGACGCGGGCGGCGGCCTCCGGGTCGACGAACGCGTTGAACTCGGCGGCGGGCGTGATGTTCCCCTCGGCCATCGAGCCGCCCATCCAGACGATCCGCTCGAGGCGGTCCCGCACGTGGGGATGGCGCTCGAGCATGAGCGCGACGTTCGTCAGCGGTCCGGTCGGGACGAGCACGACGCCGGGCTCGATCTGCTCGGCGAGGAAGTCCGCGGCGTGTGCGTCGACGGTCTTCGTCACCGGGTCGGGCAGGTCGGGCCCGTCGAGCCCGCTCTCGCCGTGCACGTGCGCCGCGGTACGCAGCCTGCGGACGAGCGGGCGGTCGGCGCCGGCCGCGACGGGGACGTCGGTCCGACCGACGAGCTCGAGCACCTTGAGCGCGTTCGCCGTCGTCTTCTCGAGGCCGACGTTGCCGGCGACCGTCGTGATCGCGCGCAGCTCGAGCTCGGGCGACGCGAGCGCGAGCATGATCGCGAACGCGTCGTCGTGCCCAGGGTCGCAATCGATGACGATCGGGATGCTCACAGGAGTGCATCCACCTCCGCGGCGGTCGGGAGCGAGGTCTGCGCGCCGAAGCGCGACGCGGCGAGCGCGCCCGCTATGCAAGCACGCCGGAGCGCCTCGGTGCGGTCGCGTCCCTCGAGCAGCGAGACGACGAGGCAGGCGGTGAACGCATCGCCGGCGGCGGTGCCGTCGACCGCGTCGACGTGCGGCGGCTCCGACCGCGCCACCTCCGCCCCGTCCTCGAGCAGGATCGCGCCCTCGGCGCCGAGCGTGACGGCGATGACGCCGTCGCGGTGCCGCAGCGCGTCGAGCTCGTAGCGGTTCACGATCGTGACGTCCGCCGCCGGGACGTCGCCGCGCGCCGGCGCGGCGTTCAGGAAGAAGTCGCCCGGCGCGGTGTCGGCGACGTGGATCACCGTCTCGATCGGGATCTCGAGCTGGCAGAGGACGCCGTCGCAGTCGGGCAGGTCGACGTCCGCCGGTTTCAGCTCGTCGTTGGCGCCCGGCGCGACGACGATCACGTTCTCGCCGGACGCGTCGACGGTGATGAGCGCGACCCCGGTCGGCCCGTCGGTCGTCTTCAGGTGGTCGAGCCCGACGCCCGCCTCGCGCAGCTCGGCGAGCGCGAGCTCGGCGAACCCGTCGCGGCCGACGCAGGCGAAGAACGTCACGCTCGCCCCGAGACGCGCGGCCGCGACCGCCTGGTTCGCGCCCTTGCCGCCGGGGATCTCGCTGAAGCGCGCGCCCGTGATCGTCTCGCCCGGGCGCGGCAGCCGGTCGCTGCGGGCGACGAGGTCGAGGTTGACGGATCCGACGACGCTGAGGCTCGGCACCGCGCGAGACTATCCGCCGTGACGGTCGTGCTCACGGGCTCCTCGCTCTCGCTCGACGACGTGGTCGCGGTCGCGCGCGGCGGCGCGCGCGTCGAGCTCGCCGGCGGCGTGGCAGAGCGCGTCCGTGCCGGTCGCGCGATCGTCCAGGAGGCGGTCTCGGGCGAGCCCGTCTACGGGCTCACGACCGGCGTGGGCGTGCGCAAGCGGACGCGCGTCCACACGGGCGAGCTCGGGGAGTTCAACCGGCGGCTCATCCTCGAGCATCGTGTCGGTCAGGGCGCGCCGGCGCCCGGCGACGTCGTGCGGGCACAGCTCCTGCTCGTCGCCAACGGGTTCGCCCGCGGCTCCTCCGGTGTCCGCCTCGAGCTGCTCGAGCACCTCGTCGCCGCGCTGAACTCGGATGTCGTGCCCGTCGTCCGCACGCTCGGCTCCGTCGGCATGGCCGACCTGCCGGCGAACGCCGATCTCGCGCACGGCGTGCTCGGCGACTTCGAGCTCGCCGCAAAGGAGGGTCTCTCGCTGCTCGGGTCGAACGCGTTCTCGACGGCGCTCGCAGCGCTCGCGCTGGTCGATTGCGCGCGGCTGCTCGCTGCGCTCGACGTCGCGTCGCTGCTCGCGCTCGAGGCGCTCGCCGGCAACGTCGGCCCGCTGCGCGCCGATCCCGAGCTGGGAGCGTTGCTCGAGGGGAGCTCGTTGTGGCAGCCGGGTGCTGCGCGCGACCTGCAGGACCCGCTCAGCTTCCGGTGCATCCCGCAGGTGCGCGCGGCCGCGCGTGCGGCCTTCGCGTTTGCGCAGTCGCGCCTCGAGCACGAGCTGAACGCGTCGCAGGAGAACCCGCTCGTGCTGCTCGACGAGCGGCGGATCGTCTCGGTCGGCAGCTTCGACTCGTTGCCGCTCGCGCAGGCGTTGGACGTGGCGAGGCTCGGGGTCGCGCCGACGCTGACGAGCGCGGCGGAGCGCACGGTGAAGCTGCTGCAGTCGCCGGTCACCGGTTTGCCGGAGGGGCTGACCGTCGAGCGCGGGCTGGCCGAGAGCGGCCTGTCGGAGTTCGGCGTGCCCGCGCAGGCGCTCGCAGTCGAGGCGAAGCTCCTCGCGCAGCCCGTGTCGGTCGAGACGGGCAGCACGAGCCATCACGAGGGCATCGAGGACCGCATCACGCTCGCCCCCCTCGCCGCGCGCCGGCTCGCGCAGATGGTCGAGCTCGGCGAGCGGCTCTGCGCGATCGAGCTCGTCGTCGCCGCGCAAGCGGTCGACCTGCGCGGTCGGCCCGCGCTCGGACGCGCGACGGCGCGTGCCTACGACACGGTGCGCTCCGTCGTGCCGATGACGCAGAAGGGCGAGCCGCCGCCCCAGGATCTCGAGCCGGTGCGGGAGCTGCTGCGGGCCGGGGCTCTCGCGAGCTGAGTCGGGGCACGACCGCGTGGCTGCTCGAGGACGCACGGTGCGGTCACCGGAGCCACGAGCGGGTCGCCCAAGCAACGCTCGTTATCCTCGAGCTCATGGACGAGCAGGTCGTGCCGGTCCTCCGCGTGGACGACGCCGCCCGCGCCGTCGCCTGGTACGAGCGCCTCGGCTTCCGCAAGGAATGGGAGCATCAGTTCGAGCCGGGATTCCCGTGGTTCGTCTCAATCGCCCGTGGCAACGTCCGCCTGTACCTGTCCGAACACACGGGCGATGCACTGCCGGACACGTTGATTCATCTCTACGTCGACGACATCGATGCGGTCGCAGCCGAGTTCGGGATCCCGGTCGACGAGGAGGGCCTGGCCGGGCGCCAGTGCAACCTGAGCGACCCCGACGGGAACAGGTTGCGCATCGCGACGCCGCGCAGCTGACGTCGCCTCGCCGCGGAACGATGGAACACGTCGAGCGCACGTCAGCCGGTGGGACAGGGCGCGTATCCACCAGGATGGCTAAGGTCGAATCGTGACGTGGTCGAGTCGATGCGGCGCCCTCCTGGCGGCGGCAGCGGTCGTTCCGCTCGCGAGCATCCTGGTCGGTTGCGGCGCCGGACACGGGACGCACGACGTGCAGCTCCGACCGGTTGCCTCCGATCTGCAGCGCGCGCGAACCCTCGTGCTCACGAAGACCGACCTCCCCCACGGCTTCCGCCTGCGTCGCCAACACGGGAGCCCGCTCTCGAAGTTCCCGACGGCGTGCCGAAAGCTCGCGGCCCCCGACCTCTCGGAGCTCACCGAAACGGCGACGGTCGCCGGCCGCGTCCTCGCCAACACGCACGCGGGAGCCGAGTATCTCCCGGCGGCAGCCGTCTTCTCCTCGGCAACTCAGGCCTCGCACGCGCAACAACTCGAGACCGGCCCGGTCGACGTGCAATGCGCCGTGTTGATCATCAAGAACGACCTGAAGCAGCTCAGCGCCCCTTCCAAGGTGACCGGCGAGACGCGGCACGTCGTTGCGCGACGCGAGGACGGAGTGATCGTGCGTGGCCGCCAGGTGATCCTCGACGTGACGGTCAGGCCGAACTACCGCTTTCGAGCGGAGGTCAGCTTCATCTTCCTCCGCCACGGGCGCGCTCTCTCCGAGATCCGAACACAGAGCGCCTGGAACGCGGCGACCCGCCGGACGTGGAACGACGTCATCGACGCCGCGGCCCGGCGGCTCGCGCGCTCGGGCCTCTAGATCCGTGCCGGCGCTCTCGCATCCCTCGCCTCTTGCCACGGGGATCCGATCACTTCGCCGCCGGTCGTGCGGCCGCGCTCGAAGTCGCAGGTACGTCCGACCATCACCCGCTGAACACGTACCCGGAACGACAAGAAGCCGGGCGACCTGAAGGGCCAGGACTTCTACACCGCGTGGTATGTCCTCGCGCCGAGCGGCAAGCCGATCGAGAAAGCGGCCGTTGACGCCGCGCTGAAGGCGCGTGCGAGCATGTCCGCATGACGCTCGCGGACGTCGCCCGCGTGGCCGCCGAGCTCGACGGCGTGACGGAGAGTCGCCGCGACGGGCTGCTCCACTGGCGCTATCGAGGTCGGCTGGTCGCTCGACAGCTCGACGACACCCATATCGTCATCCGTGCGTCGTTCGAGCTCCGTGACTTCCTCCTCCACGCGTTTCCGGAGACGTTCTCGGTGCCACGGCGCTTCGCCAAGCACATGATGATCGTGGCCGATCTCGAGAACGGAAACGCAGACGTCGTGGAGGACGCGCTGATCGGCGCCTGGGAGCTGCAGTCCGGCACGGAGCGCTGACGAGGAGGGAGCGAGTTGGCGGAAGCGGGGTTCATCGACCACATCGGGATCGGCGTCCCGGATCTCGACGAGACGAAGGAGTACTACGACGACCTCATGTCCGTGCTCGGACTCCGCCAGTGGTTCGCGCGCGGTCCCGGCGACCCGTTGAACTATGGGCCCGACGGCGCGCGAGGATCGCAGCTCTTCTTCTACCGGGCCGAGCCGGGCGCCTACTCGCGCATGCAGACGGGCCTCCATCACCTCGCATTCCTCGTCGTGAGCAGGGCCGTCGTCCGGCAGGCGCACGAGTGGGCGTGCGCGCGGAAGGCCGTGATCCTCGACGAGCCACAGGCCTTCCCGCAGTACGGCGAACACTGTTACGCGACGTACTGGCTCGATCCTCACGGCTTCAAGCTCGAGGCGGTCTGTCACGAGGCCGCGGAGGACTAGCCACGGCGGCGACTCACGGGCGCGCGCGAAAGAGCCGCCGCTCACGGTCGAGCTGCCCCGCCCACTCGACGCGATCGACGCCCGCGAAGCGCGCGTACGCCCGGAGCGCGTCGCGCATCGCGTCGACGAACCCGCCGGCGCGTCCCGGCGCGAAGCCGTCCTCCCACCAGACGTTCAGCACCTCCACGCTGCCCGCCGCGTGATCGATTCGTGGCTCGATCCGGCCGACGAAGCGGTCGGCGAAGACGATCGGGAGCACGTACCAGCCCCAACGGCGCTTCGCCGGTGGGAAGAAGCCCTCCCACACGAACCGGAAGCCGAACAGGCTCTCGAGCAGCGCGGTGTCCCAGAGCAGCGAGTCGAACGGCGCGATGAACGCGACGGACGGCTCCGGCTCCGGAGGGGCCTCGAGCAGTGCGAGCTCGTCGCCCAGGACGAAGCGCTTGCCGCGCACTCCCTCGACACCGACGGGTACGAGCGAGCCGAGCTCGACGAGCTCCGCGCGAAGCTCGTTGCGGTCCGAGGGCGCGGCGATGCGATGGAAGGTGCCGCCCGCGCCGCCGGCGCCGAGCAGCCCGTGCGCGCGGTAGCGGGACAGGAGCTTGTGGCGCAGCTGCTCGTGCTCCGGCACGTCGCGCGCGAGCACGTCGGCGGGGAGCAGCCGCTCGAGGAGGTCGTAGTAGCGGTGGTTGCCCTCGCGCCGGGCGAGGCCGATCACGCCAATGACGGTGTACGCCTCGAGGACGGCGCGCACGGCGTTCTCGGGCATCCCGAACCAGTTCTTCGTCGGCCCCGTCTCCCGTTCGAAGTCGAGCGAGGACAGCGGCCCGTCCGCGCGGATCCGCTCGAGCACGCGCTCGGCCACCGCTGCGTTGTCGGCGAGGACCGCCTCGTGGAAGCGTGGTCCCTTGCGGCCCCAGACATGCCGGAACCAGGGGAACTCGCTCGTCGGAACGAACGACAACGCCTTGTTCGTCGCCTCGAAGATGTCGCCACGCTCGTAGAGCCGATCGCACCAGGTGGGCTCGTAGCCGGCGACGCGCGCGTGCAGAACGAGATCGTGGTTCCGGCCCGCCACCGCGATCGGGTCGAACTGGATCGCGCCGAACCGGTGGAAGACCTTCATCACGCCGTCGAGGCCGCCGCCGAGGGACCGCGCGGGCGCGAGGAAGTGCCGCGCGACGAGAAAGCGCCGCGCCGCCTCAGCCGCGACGTCCACGTGCCGACCCTACCGCCGTAGACTGCGCGGCGTGAGCGACGTCGTCGACCATGTCGGAATCCGCGTCAACGACCTGGCCGCCAGCAGGCGGATGTACGAGCCCGCGTTGACCGAGCTCGGCTTCTCCGTGCTCGGAGAGGGCGAGTTCGAGGGCGACGCCTATGTCCTGTTCGGGAAGGCCGACAACGACGACTTCAGCCTGCACGCGGTCGGCACGGTGCCGGGTCGGGATCGCGCGACCACCGGCGCGCACATCGCCTTCGTCGCGCCGGACGCCGACGCCGTCGCACGCTGGCACGACGCGGCCGTCCGCAACGGCGGGACGGACAACGGTCCGCCCGGTGAGCGCCCCGAGTACAGCGGCCGCTACTACGCGGCGTTCGTCCTCGATCCCGACGGCAACAACGTCGAGGCCGTCTTCCACGCGCCCTCGCACTGAGACGGGAATGCGCGCCGCCCGCCCGGCGTTGGCGGCTCCGTGGGGTTCCACAAGGTCACGCCGGACGAGCTCGAGTGGGACGAGTACACGAGCTATCCGGGACGCTTTCGAGCCGGGCTGACGGACGGCGCCGGCCTGCGCCACACGCGCGCGAACTTCATCCGCCACGCGGCGGGAGCGATCGGCCCCCGCCATATCGAGCGCGTGCAGGACGAGACCTTCGTCCCGGTGCGGGGCACGCTGACGATGTACATCGGCGACCCGCCCGTCCGGCACGTCGTCCCCGTCGGCGCGATCGCGCACGTCGAGGCCGGCACCGCACAGCAGATGGCGAACGAGACGGACGACGAGCTGCTGGTCTTCGTCTACGGCGCGCCGCCCGAGCGCGCAGGCGCCGACGTGATCGACAGCGCCGTCTAGTTCTCGATCGTGACGAGCGTCCCGATCGGCGTGTAGGGCCAGACCTTCGCCGCCGCGTCGAGCGGCAGCTCCACGCACCCGAGGCTCTGCGGTGTGCCGAACGACGCGCGGTTGAACGCGTGCAGCGCCTCGCCGCCGTGGAAGTAGCTGATCCAGCGGATACCGGGATCGTTGTAGTGCGTCCCGTCGGGATTGGTGCCGCTCATCCGGCCGACCGGGATGTGCTCGAAGACCGGCCACGTGCCGAGCGCCGTCGGCGCCGCGGGCACGCCGGTGTTCCCGGGCGAGGTGAGGACGACGTGGCCGTTGTGCCAGAGCGTCAGGAGCTGCGGCACGTTCCGGTGCACGAACACGTAGCTGTACCCGGACACTCGATGCTTCCCGGCGACCGCGTCGGCGAGCACCGCGCGCCACACCTTCGGCCCGGCGATCCCGTCGACCACGAGACCGTGCTCGTCCTGGAACATCATCACCGCGCCACGGGTGATCTCGTTCGGCCGGCCCGCCTTCCACAGCACCTGCAGCTCGTGGGGCGTCGACGGATACCGCCAGAAGAAGCGGCCCGCGGGCGGAGCGACGGCGGCGGCGACCTCGCTGCGCATGGTCGTGCGGACGTCCCTCCCGGCGGGCACCCAGTCGACCGGCAGATACCCCTCCTGCGCGAGCAGCTGCTGCAGGCGCACGAACGACGCCGGCGCGATCGCCAGATGCAGCCCGGCGGCGGCACGGTTCGCGCCGGCGACCACGACCGGCGTCGGAAACCGAACGGTGAGGCTCGAGTCGAACGGCGCACCGCTCCCGGACGGGCGGAAGACGAGCGTGTGGCTGTCGACCTGCAGCCAGCGGCCCGGCACCGACGGCACGAGCGCCGGCTTCTTCCCGTCGAGCACGTGCGACAACGGCTCGGAGAACGTGAGCCTGATCGGCGCGAGCGGGCTCGTGCGCGCATCGGGCCCGGGCGACGACAGCACGACCGGACGATCCGCCGGCGGGAACCACGTCACGCGCACCGGCGCACCGAGCGTCTCCCACGGCCGCGCGGCCGTCGCCAGCCGCAGCGATCCCGCAACAGACCTGGTCGGCAGCGTGACCGTGCTCCCCGCGACGAGCGCCCCGGCGACCGAGGTTCGCTCGACGGGCATGTCGAAGCGCACCTGCGCGTGTCCGCCCCGCGGGACCGTCACCCACCGGTCGACTGCCGTCGCGACGGGCGTCTCCACCGTCAGCGTCTCGCGACGCTCGGCGCCGAGCGCCCAGCTCGACCATCCCGGCCGGCGCACGACGACCGAGACGGCGATGCGCTCACCCGGCGCGAGCGGCGTGCGCGGCGTCAGCCTCCCGTGCGAGACGACGAGCGGAACGGGTCGACCGCCGGGCCCGCGTGCGCGAACGCTCGCGAGCGAGCCGGCGAACGGCTGCAGCTTCACGCGGGCGAGCGCGGAGGCGTCGCCGCCGAGCGTCACGCCCGAAAAGCCCAGAACCGCGGCGGCCCAGACCGCCGCCGCGAGCACGACGACGGCGAGCGCGACGAAGAGCCCGCGGTGCGAGCGTCTCCGTGCAGGCGGACGCCTGCTTCGACCCCGAGGCGGCGCGGACGCGGCCATGCCCTACAGGGTAGGCGCGGGGCCGCGCCGTCGCAGGCGCGGCCCCGGCGCCGCGGGCTACGACAGCCCGTTCGCCTTCAGGAACGCCGCGGCGACCGCCTCCGGCGTCTGCTTGTTGTTCACCACGGCCGCGTTCATCGCGAGGATCGCCTTCTGCGTGAGCTTCGCGTCGACCTTGTTCAGCGTGCTCTTCAAGAGCGCCGCCTTCGAGCCGAGCGACGCCAGCAGCTTGTTCGACACCTCGGGCGCGACGTTCTGCACGCCGAAGATGAGCTTCGGGTCCTTGAGGACGACGTACTTGCCGCTCGCGAGCTGCGGGTCGGTCGAGAAGACGTCGATGCAGAAGACCTTCTTCTGATCGAGCGCCTGGTAGGTCAGACCCTGGTCGAGCGAGACGTACTTCATCTTCTTCAGCCCGTACACGTCCTGCATGCCCTTGAAGCCTTCCTCGCGGTCCTTGAACTCGGGCCGCGCGCCGACGGATGCGTTCGGCACCTTCGCCAGATCGGCCACGGTCTTCAGGTGGTACTTCACCGCGTCGGCCTTGCGGACTGCGATCGCGTCGACGTCGAAGAACGGCGTCGGGTTCAGCACCGTGATGCCGCGCTTCTTGTCGAGGCTCACCGCGAGCTGCCACCAGCCGCGCGCCGTCTTCGGCAGGCTGGTCTTGTGGAACACGGTCTGATCGATCTCGCCGATGTACTCGGGATAGACGTTGATCTTCCCGCTCGTCAGCGCCGAGTCGATCACCTCGGTCGCGCCGATCGACTTCTTGTAGCTCACGGTGAAGCCCTTCGCCTTCAGCGCGCCGACGTAGAGCGAGCCGAGGACGTACTCCTCGGTGAAGTTCTTCGAGCCCACGATCACCGTCGGCCCGGCCTTCGGCGCCGCGCCCGCGCTCGTCGCGAGCAAGAGCGTGCTAGTCAACGACGCGAGCATCCCGACGATCACCACGGAACGCCACTTCTTCCTGCTCATCGCTTCCTTCCTCCTTCGTTCGATTCCATCACGACGTCACCGCCGCCTCGAAGACGACGGGTGGTTCCTCCTCGTGCAACCGCACCGCTCCAGCATGGCGAAGTCCACGCGGCGTGAGCAAGCGCTCGAGCAGCGTGAAGAGGAAATAGGCTGCAAATGCCAGCGCCGAGACGAGCAGCGCGGCGCCGATCACTCCCGAGAGGAAGTACGTCGGCTGGTTGAAGATGATGTCGCCGAGCGACCCTCCGCCGACGACGCCGGCGAGCGTCGCGGTCGCCACGACGTAGACGGCGGCCGTCCGAATGCCGGCGAAGATCAGCGGCAGGGCGAGCGGCAGCTCGACGCCCAGGAGGATCTGCAGCGGCGTGAGGCCCATCCCGCGCGCGGCCTCGACGATGTCGGGATCGACGCCGTCGACGGCCACCCACGAGTTCGTGAGGATCAACGGCGCGCCGAGGACGACGAGCGCGATCACGACGACTGCATGGCCGATGCCGAGTATCGGCAGGAAGATCGAGATCACGGCGAGGCTCGGCAACGCGCGGAGCAGATTCGACAGGTTGATCGCGACGAACGCGGCGCGATGGATGTGTCCGAGCCACACGCCGATGGGCAGTGCGATCGCCGCCGCGATGCCGACCGCGACGGCGGACAGGCCGACGTGCTCGAGCACCTTCTGGCCGACGAAGCTTCGATCGTCCCACAGGAACCTGAACGCATCGACGAACGTGTGCCCGTTGAGCGTCGCCGCGACGATCACGCCCGCGCCCTCCGCCAGGGCGTGAGCGAGCGCTGCACGAGCACGAGCACGGCGTCTGCGACGAGCGCGAGCGCGATCGCGAGCAGGCCGGCCATCACGTATTCGGTGTGGTAGTCGATCTGCAGGCCGTCGAAGATCGGCTTGCCGAGCCCGTAGGGCGTGATGTAGGCGGCGACCGTGGCGAGGCTGATCGTCGTCACGACGGCGATCCGGATCCCGGCGCCGATCGCGGGCACCGCCAGCGGCAGCTCGACGCGTCGCAGCACCTGCAGGCGCGTCAGCCCCATGCCCCGCGCGGCCTCGATCACGTCGGGGGGCACGCTCCGCAGCCCGGCGAGCGTGTTGCCGAAGAGGACGAGCAGCGTGTAGCCCACGAGGCCGATCTCGATCGTCGTGATCGTGATGCCGGTGATCGGAACGAGCACCTGGAAGAGCGCGATCGACGGGACGGTGTACAGGAAGGCCGTGAACACGCTGATGGGCGGCGCGAGCCAGCCGAACCGGTGCGCGGCGAGCGCGCAGAGGAAGGCGATCGCAAAGCCGATCCCGACGGCGATCGCCGTCAGGTAGACGTGCTGGACGAGTGCGGGCTGCAGCGTGTCGCCCCAGTGCTCCTGCACCCACTTCGGGCAGAGGAACGCATTGTCGTTCGCGATGCAGCCCGTCGCCTTCCCGTAGTTCGGAATGACCGGGCCGCCGCCGGCGAGGAGCGGCGTCACGCCGTGACCTCCTCGCGCAGCAGGTCGCTCACGCGCTGCAGCGACAGCGTTCCGATCGGCTCGCCGTCCTCGCCGTCGATCACGATCTCCTGCGCTCCCTCGGTCAGCATCAGCGAGAGCGCGTCACGAAGCGTCGTCGAGTCGCTGCAGCGGGGCATGCCGTCGGGGACCCCGGCGACGGGATCGAGCTCGACGTCGCGCACGCGCCGCAGCGACAGGCGCTTCAGCCCGCGGTCGGCGCCGACGAACCGTTCGACGAAGTCGCTCGCGGGATGCGCGAGGATCTCGTCCGGCGTGTCGTATTGCGCGAGCACGCCGCCCTGGTGGAGGATCGCGATGCGGTCGCCCATCTTGATCGCCTCGTCGATGTCGTGCGTGACGAAGATGACCGTCTTGCGCAGCTCGTGGTGGAGGCGCAGGAACTCGTCCTGCAGACGCTCGCGCGTGATCGGGTCGATCGCGCCGAACGGCTCGTCCATCAGCATCAGCGGCGGGTTCGCGGCGAGCGCGCGCGCGAGCCCGACACGCTGGCGCTGGCCGCCGGAGAGCTGGGACGGGTAGCGCCTCGCGTCGGCAGCCTCGAGGCCGACGAGCTCCAGCAGCTCGGCGGCGCGCTCGCGGATCCGCTGCTTCGGCCAGCCGAGGAGCTTCGGGACCGTGCCGATGTTGTCGCCCACCGACAGGTGCGGGAAGAGGCCGACCTGCTGGATCACGTAGCCGATGCCGCGGCGCAGCTCGGTGAGGTCGAGCGAGCGGACGCTCGTCCCGTCGATCGTGATGTCGCCCTCGGTGATCGAGATCAGGCGGTTGACCATCTTCATCGCGGTCGTCTTCCCGCCGCCCGACGGCCCGACGAGCACGCAGATCTCCCCTGCGGGGATCGTGAGCGAGAGCTCGGTGACGGCAGGCTGCGGCCGCCCCGGATAGCGCTTCGTGGCCCGGTCGAAGACGATCTCTGCGGCGGAGGCGGACGCGCTCAGCGACCAGGACGCTACACGTTCGATCCTCGTTTAGAAAGCGGATTTCCGGCAGAATCCGGGACGTGGACGAGCGCGCGCGCCGGATCGGACAGAACGAGGCTCTTTTCCGTTCGATCAACGAGAGCATCGAGAGCATGAACGAGGCATTCGGCACGTTGACCGACTCGATGGCGGTCGTCTGCGAGTGCGGCGACGTGTCCTGCGCCGAGCAGATCGAGGTGAGGATCGCCGACTACGAGCGCGTGCGCTCCGACCCGACGCACTTCATCGTCGTTCCGGGCCACGAGGAGGCCGACGTCGAGGACGTCGTCGAGCGGCAGGAGCGCTTCGACGTCGTCCGCAAGCACGAGGACGGGCCGGCGGAGCTTGCGCGCGAGCTCGACCCGAGGAGCTAGCCGAAGGTCAGGAAGCGCAGGTCGTCGAGCGCCTGTCCGAGCAGATTGTCGCGCAGGTCGAAGAGGCCCGCCCAGAGCGCGGCGGGATCGGGGATCACGTCGACGAGCGCTGTCGCAGTCAGCCCTTCGAGCGCGCGCACGAGCACCGCGAGCTCGAGGTAGACCTGCGCGACGCGCTCGGGCGGCACGGGCACGCCCGCGCGCAGCAGCACGGGCTCCCAGTCGACGAGCTCGGCGCTCGACGGTCCCGCGTACCACGAGCGCCCCTCGAGCGCCTCGACCTCGAGCTCGAGCAGATAGCGCTCGAGCGGCAGCTCGAGGCCGCTGAGCGCCGTCTCGACGCGCTCGGCGGCGCGCCGGAGCGCCGCCCGGCGCTGCCCCGCGGTCGCCGGACGCGCGTCGCCGCGCGCCCACCGCTCGAGCAGCCGGCAGAACGCGAGCGCGGAGATCTCGCACGCGCGCAGCTGCGCGACGAGCCGGCGCGCCGTCGCAGGCTCGGCCGCGCACTCCTCGAGCACGTCGGCCCAGTGCGGAGTGGAGACGCTCACACTTCCACCAATACCGGAAGAATCATCGGCCGTCGCTGCGTGCGGTCGTACACGAGCCCGCCGAGCGCGTCGTGGACGTGCTCCTGCAGCAGCTTGATCTCCGTGACCTCGTCGGCAAGGAGCTCCTCGAGCACCTGCTGGGCCTCCGCGCGCAGCTCCTCGAGCAGCGGCTCGGCCGCCTCGCCGAAGCCGCGCGCGATCAGCTCCGGCGGGGCCGTGAGCGCGCCGCGGCCGTTCGAGCCGGCGAGCGTCGCGACGACGATGAGGACGCCGTCCTCCGCGAGCCTGCGCCGGTCGCGGAGCGCGACGTCGTGCACGTCGCCGACGCCGAGGCCGTCGACGAACGTCATGCCTGCCTCGACGCGATCGACGATGCGAACGCCGTGTTCGGAGAGCTCCACGACGGAGCCGTTCTCGGCGAGCACGATCCCCTCCTCCGGGATCCCGCCCTCGCGCGCGATCTGCGCGTGCGCCGCGAGCATGCGGAACTCGCCGTGCACGGGCATCACCGCCTTCGGGCGCACGAGGCTGATGATCGTCCGCAGCTCCTCGGCGCGGCCGTGGCCGGAGACGTGCACCGGCGCGTTGTCCTCGTGCAGCACCTCCGCCCCCGCCTTCGCGAGACGGTTGATCGCGTCGTGCACCCGCAGCTCGTTGCCGGGGATCGGCTTCGCCGAGATGATCACGGTGTCGCCCGGCGCCACCTGCACGCCGGGATGGTCGTTGTACGCGATGCGCGTCATCGCCGACATCGGCTCGCCCTGACTGCCCGTGCACAGGATCAGCTGCTCGTTGGGCGGCAGCTCCGCGAGCTCGTGCGGACGCAGCACGAGCTCGTCCGGGACGCTCATGTACCCGAGGTTGCGGGCGATGTTCGCGTTCTTGCGCATCGAGCGGCCGACGAACGCGACCTTTCGCCCGCACTCGACGGCGACGTCGACCGCCTGCTGCATGCGGTGGACGTTCGAGGCAAACGAGGAGACGAGCACCTTGCCGGTGCGGTGCGGGATGATCTGCCGGAACGCCTCGCCGACGACGCGCTCGGACTGCGTCACGCCCGGGCGCTCGGCGTTCGTCGAGTCGCCGAGCAGGAGCGAGACGCCGCGGTTGCCGATCTCGGCGAGCTTGCCGACGTCGGTGCGCTGGCCGTCGACGGGCGTGTGGTCGAGCTTGTAGTCGCCCGTGTGGACGACGCGCCCGCCGGGCGTCTCGAGCACGACCGCGACCGCGTCGGGAATCGAGTGCGCCATGCGCACGAACTCGATACGGAAGGGGCCGAGCTCGAACGGCTCGTCGTAGGGCGAGACCTCGCGCAGGTCGGCCTCCCGCAGCAGGCCGTGCTCGTCGAGCTTCGACTTGACGAGCCCGAGCGTGAGGCGCGTCGCGACGACGACGGGAACCCGGCACTCGCGCATCAGGTACGGCAGCGAGCCGACGTGATCCTCGTGCCCGTGCGTGAGCACGACGCCGCGGATCATCTGCTGGCGTTCGCGCAGGTAGGAGAAGTCCGGCAGGACGAGATCGACGCCGAGGTGCTCGTCGCGTGGGAACGCGAGCCCTGCGTCGACGACGACGATCGAGTCCTCCGCCTCGTAGACCGTCATGTTCTTCCCGACCTCGCCGAGCCCGCCGAGCGGGATGATCTTGCAGATGCCCATCGACGAGTAGCTTAGGCCGAGGCGGCGCTCAGGATTCCGCTGCGCTCGAGGCAGCTGCGGATCGCGTCGAGCTCGTGCTCGCTCGGCTCGATCATCGGCAGGCGGAAGCCGCCCACCTCGTGACCGCAGAGATTGAGGGCGCCCTTGATCGCGATCGGGTTCGTCTGCACGCGCAGCAGCTCGTACGCCGGCTCGAGCTCCTCGTGCAGGCGCTGCGCACCGTCGCGGTCGCCGGCGCGGAAGAGGCGGATCATCTCTCTGATCTGCGTCCCCCACAGGTGCGCGATCACGGAGACGACGCCCACGCCGCCGACCTCGAGGAACGAGAGCGTGACGGGATCGTCGCCGGAGTAGAGGTCGAGCGGCGTCTCCTCGGCGATGAAGCGCGCCTCGTCGATGTCGCCGTAGGCCTGCTTCACGGCGGTGACGTTGTCGATCTCCGCGAGCCGCGCGATCGTCTGCGGCTCGATGTTGACGACGACGCGCGCCGGGATGTTGTAGGCCACGATCGGTCGGTCCGTGCGCGAGGCGATCTCTTCGAAGTGGCGGACGATCGCGCGCTGCGGCGGCTTCGAGTAGTACGGCGTGACGACGAGGAACCCGTCGACGCCGAGCGCGTCGGCGCGTTCGGTCAGCTCCGCCGAGTGGCGCGTGTCGTAGGTGCCGGTGCCGGCGATCACGGTCGCGCGCCCGCCGACCGCGTCGACCGCGGCGGCGAAGAGCTCGAGCTTCTCCTCGTCCGAGAGCGTCGGGCTCTCCCCGGTCGTGCCCGCGACGACGAGTCCGTCCGAGCCGGTGTCGACGAGGTGCGTCGCGAGCTCGCGGAACCTGTCGAGGTCGACCGACCCGTCCGCACTGAACGGCGTGACGATCGCGGTCAGGACCTCGCCGAGCACACGGAAAGTCTACGGCAGACGGGTGCCCGGGCCTGCGCGTGGGGACGATCCCCGCCTCTCGCGCGGAGCCGCGTCCCCTCGCGGCGGGGCCGGCACGCGACGAGCGGCGCGAGCAGGGGAAACGACGACGACCGTCAGGTCACGAAGAAATCCGAAAATCGGCACACGGGCGTGACGGGGGTCGTCCCCGTGTCTGCTCCGGCCGCGGCCGGCGGCGACGGGCTCAGAGCCGGTCGACGAGGTCGCGTAGCGCGAAGAAGATCGCCTCGGAGAAGGTCGGATACGGCTGGATCGTGTCGACGAGGACGTCGACCGACGTCTCGCTGCGCACCGCGAGCGTCAGCTGTCCGAGCCACTCGGTCGCCTGCGGGCCGACCGCGACCGCTCCGACGAGCGCCCGCTTCCCCGGGTCGGCGAAGACCCGGACGAAGCCGTCGCGCTTCGGGCGCTCGTACGTGGCGAGCCGCGGCGTCTCCGTCAGCTCCCAGCGCGCCGACACGCCGTCGGTGGTGCCAACGGTCGCGACCTCCGGATCGGTGAAGATCCCGGCCGGGATCGCGCGGTAGTCGGCCTTCGCCTCGCGACCGGCGACGTCGGCCGCCGCGACGCGCGCCTGGTACTTGCCGACGTGCGTGAAGAGCGCGATGCCGCTCACGTCGCCGATCGCCCACACGTCCTCCGCCGCGCGGAGCCGCTCGTCGACCTCGATCCCGTGCGCGCCCACCGTCGCGCCGAGCTGCTCGAGCCCGAGTCCCGCGGCGTTCACGCTGCGTCCGGTCGCGACGAGCAGGCGCTCGCCCTCGAGGGTCGAGCCGTCGTCGAGCGCGACCGAGACGCCCGGCTCGACGCGCGTCGCACCGACTCCGGTGCGCACGTCGATGCCCTCGTCCACGAACACCTCCCTGATCAGCTCCCCCGCCTCGTGGTGCACGCGGCCGAGCAGATGCGGCCCGTGCTCGACGATCGTCACGCGCGACCCGAGGCGCGCGAAGAACTGCGCGAGCTCGGCGCCGACCGGGCCGCCGCCGAGAACGACGAGCGACTCCGGGATCTCGTGCGTCGAGGTCGCGTCCACGTTCGTCCAGTACTCGACGCCGTCGAGACCCTCGATCGGCGGAATCGCCGGCTGCGAGCCGGTGGCGACCACGAGCTTGTCGTAGGCGAGCTCGCGGCCGTCGACCTCGACGACGCCCTTGCGAGCCACGCGGCCGTCGCCGCGAACGAACTCGCAGCGGTGCTCCGCGAGCCAGTCGAGCTGTCCCGAGTCGTCCCAGCTCGAGGTCACCCAGTCGCGCCACGACCACACGCCGTCCGGCTGCGGGCGTTCCGGCCGGAGGCCCGGTGCGCGATCGAGCGACGACGAGAGCTCGGCGGCGCGCAGCATCGTCTTCGTCGGCATGCACGCGTAGTACGAGCATTCGCCGCCGACGAGCCGGCGTTCGACGAGCGTGATCTCGCAGTCGTCGTCGAGACGGCGCAGCGCGCCGACGAAGTGCTCGCCCGTCGAGCCTCCGCCGAGGACGACGACCTTCACGTCGACCCCTGCGTCCGCGGACGCGCCTGCAGCTCGCCGTCGACGTCGATGTCGTTGAAGAAGACACTCATGTCGCGTACCGGCTCCGCAGCGTGCTGCGGCTCGGGGTACGCCCAGGCTACGTCCTTCTCGCCCTTCGAGCGCCGGCCGGTGGCGTCCGTCTGCCCCATGACGTCAGAGCAGCCGGTCGAGCCCGACCGTGAGGCCCGGCGGCAGCTCGGCCAGCTTCTCGAGCGCGAGCAGCACGCCGTCGGCGAACGACTCGCGCGCGGTCGTGTCGTGGCGGATCGTCAGCAGCTGTCCCTCGCCGCCGAAGATCACCTCCTGGTGCGCGACGAGACCGGGCAGGCGGACGGAGTGGATCACCGGCTCGCCGCCGATCAGGCGCGCCGTCGCGGCCGCGGTGCCCGACGGGGCGTCCTGCTTCGCCTCGTTGTGCAGCTCGATCACCTCGGCGCGCGGGAAGAACTGCGCCGCCTCCGCCGCGAAGCGCATCATCAGAACGGCGCCGATCGAGAAGTTCGGCGCGACGAAGAGCCGCAGGCCGCGCTCCCTCGCCTCGTCGTCGAACGGCTGTGCGTCCCAGCCGGTCGTGCCGACGACGCACGAGACGCCCTGTGAGAGCGCGGCGCGCACGTTCGCGGGCGCCGCGTCGGGGGTCGTGAAGTCGACCATCGCATCGAGCCCGGCGACGTCCGGCTCCTCGCCCACCTCGATCCGCCGCACCTCGTGGTCTGCCCGCTCGAGCACCGGCACGAGCGCGCGACCGACCTTTCCCTCCGCGCCGAAGAAGGCGAGCCTCATGCGGCCTGGCGGGCGACGAGCGACGCGTTCGCGCGCTCGATCGCGCGGCGGAACCGCTCCTCGTCCGGACCGACCCCCGACGCCGACAGCCGCTCGGGCGGCAGCAGGACCGCCGCGAGCTCCGCGAGTTCGTCCGCGGTCACGGCGTCGATCTCGGCGAAGATCCGATCGAAGGTGAGGAGCTCCGTATCGGAGATGAGCGACTTGCCGAGCCGGCTCATCCGGTTGGACGTCGACTCCATCGAGAGCATGATGCGTCCCTTCAGGCTCTCCTTTGCGCGCTCGAGCTCCCCGTCGCGCAGCTTGCCCGCGGTGATCTCCGCGATCTGCTCGACGCAGATCTCGATGCACGGCTGCAGGTTCTCCTCGCGCGTGCCCACGTAGACGCCGACGATCCCCGTGTCGGTGTACTGCGACGCGAAGCTGTAGACGGAGTACGCCATGCCGCGCTTCTCGCGGATCTCCTGGAAGAGCCGCGACGACGCGGAGCCGCCGAGGATCGAGTCCAGGAGCGACGCGGCGAAGCGGCGGCGATCCGAGCGCGAGATCCCCGGCGCGCCGAGGCACACGTGGTACTGCTCGGTGTCCTTGCGCTGGAAGCGGAGACCCGGCGGCGGCTCGCTCACGAGCGGCCGGCGCACGCGCGGGCGTCCGTCGGGGCGATCGTGCTCGAAGCGCTGCAGCAACGCGAGCAGCCGCTCGTGCGTGATGTTCCCGGCTGCGGAGATGACGATGTTCATGCCCGCGTACATCGCGCGGTGGTACGCGCCGATCGCGCGGCGACTGACCGTGGAGATCACGTCCGCCGTGCCGATCACCGGGCGGCCGAGCGCATGCGAGCCGAAGACCGCCTCCGAGAAGAGGTCGTGTACGAGCTCCTGCGGCGTGTCCTCGTACATGGCGATCTCCTCGAGCACGACCTCCCGCTCCTGGTCGAGCTCGGCGAACGCCGGCGCGAAGACCATGTCGGTCATCACGCGGACCGCCTCCTCGACGTGCCGGTCGGGCACGCGCGAGTAGACGACCGTGTGCTCGCGCGACGTGGCGGCGTTCAGCTCCGCGCCCATCGCGTCGAACGTCTCCGCGATCTGCTGCGCGTCGTACGCGTGCGACCCCTTGAACAGCAGGTGCTCGATGAAGTGCGAGACGCCGGCCCGGTCCGGCCGCTCGTCGCGGGAGCCGGCACCGATCCAGAAGCCGAGCGAGACCGAGCGGACGCTCGGCACACGCTCCGAGATCACGCGCTCGCCGGAGTCGAGCTCGGACAGCTCGTACTTCTGCACCCGCCGATCCTAGCGAGGGCCTTGAATCCCAACCGACGCGGTGCGACGCTCTCCGGCGGGGCAAAGACCGGACGGGGTCTGGGGAGGTGAACATGAAGCGACTGCTCCGCAGGCAGGTGCTCGGCTACACGCTGGGGCTCCTGACGGCGGTTGCGGGCTTCGCGGTGGGCACGGCGTGGGCGCATTCGACCGCGGACAACTCGATCTCCGCGTGCACGAACAAGCTCACGGGGCTGCTCTACATGCCGAGCCCGCTGACGAAGAACGCCTGCCTCAAGGGCGACGTGACCCTCACGTGGGGCATCACGGGCCCGGCGGGACCGCAGGGAGCGCAAGGACCGCAGGGAGCGCAGGGACCCCAGGGCCCGCAGGGACCCAAGGGCGACCCGGGCTCGGCGGCGAGCGTCACCAAGGCGACGAGCCCGAACGGCATCTTCAGCATCACGCTCGGCAACCAGGGGATCCTGCTGCACGGTCCGAGGGGCAGCGTGCGGATCGACTTCACGGGCGTGCACACGCTGACGATCGGCGGCGCCTCGTGACCGCGCAGGCGAACGGCCACAGCCGCCGCAGCGTGCTCAAACGCGCAGCGATCCTCGCGGCGGGCGCCGTCGGTCTCTCGGCGGCGACCGGCAAGGAGGCGAACGCGACGATGCTGCCGCCGCCCGGCGGCACCGGCTCGTTCCGCCTCGAGGGCATCAACTGGCGGATCGCGGCGCCCGACCGCAAGCCCGGCGCGGCGATTCCGCTCGGCGAGCACGCCGCGATCTACGGCGACCTCGTCGACGGTCGGACGCAGCTCGGCCGCTTCTACGGCTCGCGGCTCGCCGTCCAGTCGACGCCGGGCGGACACGCGCAGGCGAACGCGAGCGTCGAGGTGCACACGTTCGTCCTCCCCGCGGGGACGATCGTCGGCATGGGCACCTCGATCCTCGGCCGTGCGACGTTCGCGATCGTCGGCGGTACCGGGGCCTACGCCGGCGCGACCGGCTCGTACGCCGCGAACCAGCGGCTGCGCGAGCTCGGCGGCGACGGCACGGCCGACTTCGTCCTCGACCTGCGCGTCTAAAGGAGCCGAGACATGCCGATCTACATGCAGTTCGACGGGATCGACGGGGAGTCGACCGCTGCCGGCTTCGAGAAGGCGGTCGAGGTGCTTTCGGTCCAGTGGGGCGCGACGAACCCCGGCGCCCTCGGCTCCGCCTCCGGCGGAGCCGGAGCCGGCAAGGCGAGCTTCGAGGATCTCCACATCCAGACGAACTTCCAGTCGTCGAGCCCCCAGCTCTTCGAGAACCTGGTGTCCGGGAAGGAGATCGGGAACGCGACGCTCAGCTTCGTCAAGGTGGCGGCAGGTGCGCTCAACACCTACCTGATGTACAAGCTGTCGGAGGTGTTCGTCACGAGCTACGAGACGGCTGCCGCGGAGGGCAGCAACAACGACGCGCCGACGGACGACATCGGGCTGGCGTTCGGGCAGATCGAGATCATCTACTCGCCGCCGAACTCGGACGGAACCCTCGCCACCGCGATTCAGGCGGGCTGGGACATCCTGCGCAACGTCGAACCGTGATCGAGGCGGGCCTGGGTGCGGCGGTCGCCGCCGCACCCTCGACCGCCGGCCGGCGTGCGGAGATCGGCGAGCTCGCCGCGGGTCTGCGCGCCGCCGGCTTCACCGGCGCGGCTCTCCGGGAGGCGTTCCGCGGGGCGACGAACATCGTCGCGAGCGGACCCGAGCTCGCGATCCACGAACGGCGGCTCGCCGCCGCCGGTGCGCCGCTCGGCCGCCTGTTCGTGCTCGGGCTGCCGACCCCCACCGAGGACGTGCCGCGCTCGCTCGCGGAGCTCGCCTCCGCGCTCGACCTCGTCGACGAGCGCGACGGGACGATCGCGCCTCGAGTTCGGATCGTCCCGCACGACGACCTCTTGATCCTCGCCGACCTGCCGGACCGGCGCGAGCCGGACCACGTCGCGAGCGTGCATCCGCCCTCGGTCACTCTGGCGGCCCTCACCGTGCGTCGCACGGTCGACACGGCGCTCGACGTCGGCACGGGCTGCGGCGTGCAGGCGCTGCTCGCGGCACGACACGCGCGACACGTCGTCGCAACCGACGTGAACGAGCGCGCGCTCGCGTTCGCCGAGTTCAGCACCGCGCTGAACGGCGTCGAGAACGTCGAGCTGCGCGCCGGAAGCTTCTTCGAGCCGGTGCGCGACGAGCGCTTCGACCTGCTCGTCGCGAATCCGCCGTATGTCATCTCGCCCGAGTCCGCCCTCGTCTTCCGCGACAGCGGCCTGCCGGGCGACACCGTGTCGGCGGAGCTCGTGCGGGCGATTCCCGCCCACCTCGCGGACGACGGCTTCGCAACCGTCCTCGTCAGCTGGATCGCAGGCGACGACGCGCTCGAGCGGCCGCGCTCGTGGCTCGCGGGCTCCGCCTGCGACGCCTGGATCGTCCATACGGGAACCGAGGACGCGCTCGGCACCGCGGCCACGTGGAACCGGTCCGCCGCGACGTCCGAGGTTGGCTACGAGGAGCGGGTGGACGCCTGGCTCGACTACTACGCGCGCCTCGGGATCGAGCACGTCGGCTACGGCGCGATCGTCCTGCACCGGCGCGACGGCGAGAACTGGATCCGCTCGGCGGAGCTCCCGCCCGACCGGCTGCAACCGGCGTCCGAGCAGCTCGAGCGCATGTTCGCGGCGAGCGACGTCGACGTGCTCGCGACGCCGCTCCGCCTCGTCGACGGCGCTTTCGTCGACCGGACGGGAAAGCTCGTCGACGGCACGTGGTCGTTCGCCGGCGCGACGGTGCGGCTCGAGACGGGCATCGGCTTCGGCGCGAACCTCGACCACTACGGTGCGCTCGTCGTGTCGGCGCTCGACGGGCGGGCGCCGCTCGGCGAGCGGCTCGACGACCTGACCCGTGGTCTCTCACGCCCGCCCGACGAGGTGCGTGCGTTCGCCGAGCAGCTCGCGCGACACCTGGTCGAGCGAGGCTTCGCGGTCCCGGTCTAGGCGGCGAAGCGCACGCCGCTGCCGTTCCGCTTCGCCTCGTAGAGCGCGGTGTCGGCGAGGCGGAAGAGCGTCTGCGACTCGCGGCCGTGATCCGGACACGACGCGACGCCGAAGCTCGCGCGGATGTCGCTCGCCGCCATCACGCGGCCGACGACCTCGAGCGCGTCCTCGTCCGTCGCCTCGGCCAGGAGCAGCGCGAACTCGTCGCCGCCGATCCGGAACGCCTCGTCGCCGCGGCGGAGCGCGTTGTGCAGCGCGCGCGCGAAGATCTGCAGCGCGTCGTCGCCGGCGGGATGGCCGAGGCGGTCGTTCAGCTCCTTGAAGCCGTCGAGGTCGCAGACGACGAGCGCGAACGAGCGGTCGTAGCGCAGCGCGCGTGCAACCTCGCCCTCGAGCCGCTCGACGAACGCGCGCCGGTTGAGCAGTCGGGTGAGCGGGTCGTGGTCGGCGAGGAAGCGCAGCTCGCGCAGGTGCGCCGAGGTGACGATGGCAGCCGCCGCCTGGTTCGCGAAGACGCGCAGCGCCTGCAGCGTGTCGCGCGAAGGCAGCAGCCGGTCCTCCGGCTCGTCCGCCCAGAGCACGCCGATCACCTCGCCGACGCTGTCGTGCAGCGGCACGAGCAGCCAGTGGTGGTTCCATGCGCGCGGCCCGACGCCGTTGCGCTCCGACTCGTACGGCGGCCGCCGCGGCGAGATGCGCTTGCGCGCCTCCGCGCTCGGGAGCAGGAAGCAGCCTTCGATCTCGAACGACGGGTCGAGGAGCGCCTCCACGTCGCGCACGAACACCGGCTCGGCACGCTGCATCTCCTCGACCGTCCAGCCGACGGCGGCGCGCGGCTCGAGCCGGCCGTGCGCGTCGCGGAGGACGGCGAGGACGTTGTGAAAGCCGAGCGCCTCGCTGACGCCCGAGCAGACCGCCGCGAGGATCTCGTCGGCGACGGGCTCCGCAGGCAGGCGCGACGACACGACGAGCAGCCGCTCGAGCGCTGCGCGATGCCCGGCCGCAACCGCGGTCTCGAGCGCCGCCTGGACCGCGAGCGCGGCGTGGTCGGCGAGCGCCACGAGCGCGTCGAGATCGTCGTCCGACGGACGCCTCCGGCTCACCGGCTCGTCGACGGAGACCACGCCGAGCAGGTGGCCGTCCGTGTGACGAAGCGGCACGAAGAGGGCGTCCTGCGGCTGCCAGGCATCGTCGCCGGCGCCCGGCTCGGCCGTCGGCACGTACTCCTTTCCGGGGGCGGACTCGTACGCGCCGGCGGGCAGGACGTATGCACCGTGCCGGCAGAATCGCTCGTCGAGGAGCTGCCCCCAGTCCGCGGCGCTCTGCGTCTCGCCGAGCAGCGCCTGCCTCGCCGCGTCGCTCCCGTGCACGGTCGTCACCTCGAAGTCGTCCCAGGCCGGCCGGTAGAGGTTGACGACGACCGCGTCGTAGCCGAGCGACTCGGCCATCGTGCGTGCGATCGCCGCGAGCAGGTCGGGCAGGTCGCCGCCCGCGCGCACGAGCCGGGTGACCTCGAGAAGGCCCCGGAGCGGGGAGATGGGGGGAAGCGGTGCGGCCACAGGGCACAGGGTCGTTGGTGCCCCCTCGCGTCAAGGCATCGTCAGCGAGAGGCTCGGCGCGTACCCCCGAAAGGTTACGCGGAACGGGCGGCCCGAAGGCCGCCCGTTCGCGTGGTCTTGCTAGTCCGAGCTCGACTCGCGGCGCGGGCCGCGGTCGCGACCCCGGCCGCCGCCGCGTCCGCCGCGGCGGTCGTCGCGGCGCGGGCGGTCCTCCTCCGGCGGCCGCGGCGGAGCGTCCTTCGCCCGCTCGATCAGCTCCTCCGGCTGGACGAGCCCGCCGTTCTCGTGCTTCGCGATCAGCTTGAGGCCGATGCGACCACGTGCCTTGTCGACCTCCTGGACGACGACGTCGACGACGTCGCCGCGCTGCATGACGTCCTCGATGTGCCCGACGCGGCCCGGCCCCACGTTCGACACGTGCAGCAGGCCGTCGGTGCCCTTCTTCAGCTCGACGAACGCGCCGAACTGCGTCGTCTTGACGACCTTGCCGGTGTAGGTGTCCCCCACCTCCGGCTCCTTCGTCAGGCCCTGGATCGCGGCGATCGCTCCCGCGGCCTTCTCGCCGTCGGTCGCGTAGATGAGGATCGTCCCGTCCTCCTCGATGTCGATCTGCACGTCGTAGTCCGACTCGAGACCGCGGATCGTCTCGCCGCCCTTGCCGATGACGAGACCGATCTGCTCCGGGTTGATCTTGATCGACGTGATGCGCGGCGCATTCGCAGAGAGCTCCGCACGCGACTCCGGAATCACCTCGAGCATCGTGTCGAGGATGAAGTCGCGGGCACGCTTCGCCTGCTCGAGCGCGTCGCGCATGATCTGCTGCGTGACGCCGGTGATCTTGATGTCCATCTGGAGCGCGGTGATGCCGTCACGCGAACCGGCGACCTTGAAGTCCATGTCACCGAGGTGGTCCTCGGCGCCCTGGATGTCGGTCAGGATCACGTAGTCGTCGCCCTCCTTGACGAGGCCCATCGCGATGCCGCTCACCGGTGCGGAGATCGGCACGCCCGCGTCCATCAGCGAGAGCGTCGAGCCGCACACCGAGCCCATCGACGACGAGCCGTTCGACTCGAGCGTCTCCGAGACGATGCGGATCGTGTAGGGGAAGTCGTCCGAGGTCGGGATGACCGCCCGCAGCGCACGCTCCGCCAGCGCACCGTGGCCGATGTCGCGGCGCTTCGGGCCGCGCATGAAGCCGGTCTCGCCCACCGAGTACGGCGGGAAGTTGTAGTGGTGCATGTAGCGGCGCTCTTCCTCGAGGGAGAGGTCGTCGATGCGCTGCCCCTCCTTCGCGGTGCCGAGCGTGAGCGAGCTGAGGATCTGCGTCTGGCCGCGCGTGAAGAGGCCGGAGCCGTGCGCGCGCGGGTTGACGCCGACCTCAACCTCGATCGGACGGATCTCCTCGGTGCCGCGGCCGTCCGGACGGCGCTTCTCGACGGCGATCTTCTTGCGGACCATGTCCTTGTAGATCGACTCGCACGCCTTCTTCACGTACGAGCGCGTCGACGAGTCCTTCGCGCCCGGCTTCGCCTCGCCCGTCTCCGGGTCGATCACGGCGGGGCCGACCGGGAACGACAGCTCGACCGTCTCGGCGATGTGCTCGAAGAGCAGGTGCCGCTTGGCCGACTTCAGCTGCTTCGAGTCCTGCTCCGCGTCGGTGAGCGCGCGGAGCTCGGAGTCGAACTGCTCGCGCACCGGGCCCTCGGTCGCGACCATGCGCTGCTTCTCGAGCAGCGCCAGCAGCGACGAGCGGACCTGCATCTGACGCGTGATGTCCTCGTCCGTCGAATCCATCGAGAGCGGCGGCGCGAGCTCGCCGACGAGCTCCTCGACGACGGCGCCCGCGTCCTTGAGGCCGACCGACTGGATCCGCTCCCAGATCGTGTGGCCGTGCTGCGACTCGAGCTCCTTCGAGAGCTCGAGGTCGAGCCACTTCGGCTTGCCGGCCTGGCGGCGCAGGTCCTCCTGCGCCTCGCACAGCTTGATGATCTCGCTGTGCGCGAGCTCGAGCGCCTCGAGGATCGTGTCCTCCGGCACCTGGTCGGCGCCCGCCTCGACCATCGTCAGGCCGTCCTTCGTGCCGACGACGATCAGGTCGAGCGACGACTCCTGCGTGTCCTGCAGCGTCGGGTTGACGACGAGCCGGCCCTCCTCGCTGCGGCCGATGCGCACGGCGCCGACCGGGCCGAGGAACGGGAGCGGGGAGATCATGAGCGCCGCGGAGGCGCCGTTGATGCACAGGATGTCGTGCCCGGTGATCATGTCGGCGCTCAGCACCGTGCAGATCACCTGCACCTCGTTGCGGAAGCCCTTCGGCCAGAGCGGCCGGATCGGGCGGTCGATCATGCGCGCGGTGAGGATCGCCCGCTCGGTGGGGCGTCCCTCGCGCTTGAAGAAGCCGCCCGGGATCTTGCCGGCGGCGTACATGCGCTCCTCGACGTCGACCGTCAAGGGGAAGAAGTCCGCACCTTCGCGCGCCTCCGGGCGGCCCTGGGCGGTGGCGAGCACCATCGTGTCGCCGCTGCGGACGACGACGGCGCCGTCCGCCTGCTTCGCGAGCTTGCCGGTCTCGAAGCTGATCTCCTGCTCTCCAACCTGGACGGAGACCCGGGCGAGACGCTCGGTCGCGATACTCATATTCGATTGTCCTCCACTCTGCTTTCGGTGCATTTGCGGAGGGCGGGGATTTGAGACAGCGCCGGCAGGTGGCGCTCGCTCAAACCTCCGCCCTCCATGGCGTCGGAGCTACCGGCGCAGGCCGAGCTCCTTGATCAGGGCGCGGTAGCCCTCGAGGTCGTGCTTCTGCAGGTAGTTCAGGAAGCGGCGGCGACGGCCGACGAGCTTCAGGAGCCCGCGGCGCGAGTAGTGGTCGTGCCGGTGCGTGCGCAGATGCTCCGTCAGCTCGTTGATCCGACGGGTGAGCATCGCGATCTGCACCTCAGGCGAGCCGGTGTCGGTCTCGCTGCGGCCGTGCTTTCTGATCAGGTCCTGCTTCGCTTCCTTCGTGAGGGCCATGAACCGTCCTCTCTGTCGTCGTCTCCCGAGCCTCCGCCCGCCGCGCCAAGGAAGGAGCGCGCGCGAGCCGTGGCTGGGTCGGCGGGTAGGGTAGCGAATTCCGCATGAATACGCGGTTTTCGCTCACGGACGAGCTCGCAGCGGCGCTCGAGGCGACACGGATCCCGGGTGCCGCGGCGGCCCTGCACGCGGGCGGCGCGACGCGGCTCGCGGCGGGCGGCGTGCGGCAGCTCGGGCAGGCGGAGCCGGTCGAGGTCGACACGCCGTTCCGGATCGCGTCGATCACGAAGTCGTTCACCGCGACCCTCGTCGCGGAGTCGGGTGCGCTCGACGAGCGGCGGCGCGCCCTGCTGGCGCACGTCGCCGGGTATCGGCCGGAGTCGCGCGACCCGCTGCCCGAGGTCTGCACAGGGCTCTGGTCGTACTCGAACGCCGGCTACTGGGAGGCGGCCGAGTCGCTCGCGGTGCCGTTCGAGGCGGCGCTCGCCGAGGGCGTGCTCGACCCGCTCGGACTCGGGTCGACCGGGTTCGACGAGCCGCCCGGGTGTGCCCGCGGCCACGTGCAGGAGGGCGCGACCGGGCACCGGGCGGTCGGTGCGGACGCGTATCCGGTCGAGCGGCGCGCGTCGGGCGGGCTCTGGTCGACGGTCGGCGACCTCGTCCGTTACGGGCTCGCGCACTGCCGCGGCTATGCGGAGCTGCACGAGCCCCAGGCGGACGCGCTCGGGGGACGCTACGCGCTCGGGTGGTGGGTGCGCGACGGCGTCCTCGACCACGAGGGCTCGGTCGCGGGCTACCAGTCGCTGGTGCTCCTCGTGCCGGCGGAGGAGCTCGTGCTCGCCGTGCTGACGAACAGCTGGCGGGGCAGCGGGCTCGTGCGGCGCCTCGTCGACGCGCTCGAGGTCCTCCCCGCACCGTCTGCCGACGGAGCTGCTCCTCCGCCGAGCGGCACGTACGCGCTCGACTCGGTGCACGCGACCGTGACGGACGACGAGATCGTCGAGCGCGAGCGCGACCCCGTCACCGGCGCCGCCGTCGAGCGTCGCTATCTCGTGTCGCCCGTCGGCGGCGGCGTCTACGGATTCGCGCGGGGCACGCTCATGGGCCACCGCGTCGACTTCCCGCGCGCGGACGTCGCGCGCATCGGCTGGACCGCCTTGCCGCGGGTCGCATGATCTCGGGCGTCGCGGCAGGCCATCCCGCGACCGCCGAGGCCGGTTTCGAGGTGCTCGAGGAGGGCGGGAGCGCCGCCGACGCCGCGGTCGCCGCGTCGCTCGCGTCGTGCGTCGCGGAGACCGTGATGACGGGACTCCTCGGCGGCGGCCACGCGATCTACTTCGACGCCGCGGACGGCGATGCGCGCCTGCTCGACTGCTTCTGCGCCGTGCCAGGGCTCGGCGAGCCCCCGCGCGACCATGAGCTCCTGCACCTCGAGGTGCCGTTCGGCGCGGAGCTCGTGCACTACGCCGTGGGGCCTGCGTCGTGCGCCGTTCCGGGCGTCCCTGCGGGGCTCGGCGCGCTGTGGGCGGCGCACGGACGGCTCCCGTGGCGGCGGCTCGTCGAGCCGGCGCTGCGGCTCGCGCGCGACGGCGTCGAGCTGCCGGCGGCGCACGCCGCGTGCCTCGCGATGCTCGAGCCCGTGATGACGATGCGCGAGGGCGCGCGCATGTACGCGCCCGGCGGGACGCTGCTCGAGGGCGGCGGCCGTCTGGAGCAGCCCGGGCTCGTGCAGGCGCTCGAGCTCCTCGCGGACGAAGGCGCGACGTCCGTCTACCGCGGCTCGATCGCCGAGTCGCTGCTGGAGCTCGCGCGCGAGCGCGGCGGCCTCGTCACGCGCGCCGACCTCGACGCCTACCGGGCCGAGTGGCGAGCGCCCGTCGAGGTCGAGTGGCTCGGCCGGCGCGTGCGCACGCGCGGCGGGCTGTCGGGCGTGCCGGCGGCGCTCGAGCGACTCCCCCGTCTCGGCTCGCTCTCGCCGGGCGAGCGCGTGCTCGCGCTCGTCGACGCGCTCGACGCCGCGCACGGCCCCGAGACGCACACGACGAACCTCGTCGCCGTCGACCGGGACGGCAACGCCTGCGTGCTGACGACGAGCCTCGGCCTGGGCTCGGGCGACTGGCTCCCCGGCCTCGACCTGCACCTGAACAGCATGCTCGGCGAGGTCGACCTCCTGCGCGGGCCGCTCGAGCCGGGCCTGCGCATGGAGAGCATGATGGCGCCGACCCTCGTCTTCGACGACGGCGCGCTCGAGCTCGCCCTCGGCGCCGCCGGCGGAACGCGGCTCCGAACGGCGCTCGTGACCGTCGCCGCCGGCGTGCTCGACGAGGGCCTCGAGCCCCAGGCAGCCGTCGATCGGCCGCGCGTGCATCCCGCAGGCGACGTTGTGAACGCCGAGCCGGGCGTCGACGAGGCCGGCCTCGCCGCGCTCGAGGAAGCCGGCCGCGCCGTGCGGCGCTGGCCGGAGCGGCACCACTACTTCGGCGGCGTCAGTCTCCTGTGCCGAGCGGGAGCGGCGGCCGATCCGAGACGGAGCGGAGCCGCGCTCGCGGGTCGCCCGGCACGCTGAGCGGGATCCAGCCGACGTAGCCGCACGACGGGCAGCCGGGGTTCATCAGCGCCGTGCCGCCCGCACGGGGCTTCGAGTAGACCTCGCCGCACTCGAGGCAGCGCACGCTCTCGAGCAGTGCCAGCGGCGTCCGGTGCACGCTCGTTGCCTCCACACCGGAAAAGACGCCCCGGCGCGCCCAAACTTGCGGTGAGCCGCTAGCCCGGCCGCACGGCCGTGCGCGCGCGCGCGACGTCGCGGTCGATCGCCTCGACGAGCTCGGCCTCCGAGCCGAACGCGGCCTCGTCCCGCAGGCGCTCCCACAGCTCGACGACGAGGCGCCGGCCGTACAGGTCGCCGTCGAAATCGAGCAGGAACGCCTCGACGCGCCGCTCCGTGCCGCCGTAGTGCGGATTCGTGCCGACGGAGACCGCGGCACGGTGTCCGAGCGCCGAGCCCGCGTAGATGCCGAGCTCCGGCACGAGCAGCCCCTTGGGCACGGCGAGGTTCGCCGTCGGGAACCCGAGCTCGCGTCCGCGCGCGTCGCCGGCGACGACCGTTCCCTCGACCTCGGGCGGCCGCCCGAGGATCGCCGCCGCCGCGGCGATGTCGCCGGCGGCGAGGAACGCGCGGGCCCGGCTCGACGAGCAGTTCTCGGCGAGGGGCACATGCCGGACGTCGAAGCCGAGCTCGGCGAGGAGGTCGAGGTCGCCGCTGCGGCCACGTCCGAAACGGAACCCCTCACCCGCCGCGACCACCTCGACGCCGATCGCCCGCAGCACGTCCTCCGCGAACGCCTCCGCCGTGAGCGCCAGCAGCGCCTCGTCGACGTGCAGGACGAGCGCCTCGTCCATCCCTGCGTCCGCGAGGAGCTCGAGCCGCCGCTCGAGCGTCGTCAGGAGGACGACCTCGCCGCCGAGCACCGAGCGCGGATGCGGATCGAACGTGACGACCGTCGTGCGGAGCCGGGCGGCACGCGCCGCCTCGAGCACGCGCCGGTGCCCGCGGTGGACGCCGTCGAACGTCCCGATCGCGACCGCGCGGCGCGCGGGCTCGAGCTCGTCCGGCGTGCGGGCGACGATCACGCGCGCGCCTCCACGCCGCGCCGCACGACATCCTCGCCGAGCAGTCGGGACGCCTCGAACGCCTCGGGCGCGACGGCGTCGGCGACCGAGAAGGGCCCGACCTCGGTTCGCCGGAGCGCCACGCAGTGACCGCCGAGCGCGTCTGCGATCGCGCGCACGTACGTGCCCGAGCTGACGCGGAGATCGAGCTGCACGCGCTCGACCGCGCCGGGCTCGCCTGTATACGCGATGACGTCGAGGGCGTGCAC
>Ga0070741_10003238_pt1 | contig 40950 bp, 31 predicted proteins | sample Coa_R1_4_FD_66440 | JGI IMG/M metagenome (GOLD analysis project Ga0070741, IMG submission 66440) | Surface soil microbial communities from Centralia Pennsylvania, which are recovering from an underground coalmine fire - Coalmine... | ecosystem: Environmental > Terrestrial > Soil > Unclassified ...
GCACCGGAGGGTGAACGAATTCGCCGCGCTGCTCCGCGACTTCGCCGGTGTCAAGACCGGTGACCGCGTCACCTTGCACATGCCGATGGTGCCCGAGCTTCCGGTCGCGATGCTGGCCTGCGCGCGGCTCGGCGCCATCCACTCGCAGGTGTTCGGCGGGTTCAGCGGCGCGGCCTGCGGCCACCGCATTTCCGACTCGGGCAGCAAGGTCCTGATCACAATGGACGGCTACTACCGCAGCGGCGCCATGCAGGACCACAAGGTCAAGGCCGACGAGGCCGTCGAGGCCGCCCGCAAGGAGGGCGCGGAGGTCGAGAAGGTCCTGGTGTTCCGCCGGGTGCCGGGCGAATACCAGTCTCAGACCCCGATGGTGGACGGCCGGGACTACTTCGTCGACGAGGTCATCGAGGATTACGCGGGCCAGACCGTGGCGCCGGTCTCCATGCCGGCCGAGGCCCCGCTGTTCCTGATGTACACCAGCGGCACCACCGGCAGGCCGAAGGGCTGCCAGCACTCCACCGGCGGTTACCTGTCCTATGTGGCTGGCACCAGCAAGTACTACCAGGACATCCATCCGGACGACATGTACTGGTGCATGGCCGACATCGGCTGGATCACCGGCCACTCGTATATCGTGTACGGCCCGCTGGCCCTTGGCACCACGACCGTGATCTACGAGGGCACGCCGAACTACCCGGACGCCGGCCGCCCGTGGCGGATAGCGCAGAAGCTCAAGGTCAACATCTTCCACACCTCGCCGACCGCGATCCGGATGCTGCGCAAGGTCGGGCCCGACGAGCCCGCCAAGTACGACTACCAGTTCAAGCACATGACCACGGTGGGCGAGCCGATCGAGCCCGAGGTCTGGCGCTGGTACCACGAGAGCATCGGCAAGGGCCGGGCGGTCATCGTGGACACCTGGTGGCAGACCGAGACCGGCGGCTTCCTCGGCAGCACGCTCCCCGGCCTGGACAAGATGAAGCCCGGTAGCTGCGGTCCGATGGCCCTCGGCATCAACGCCGAGATCCTGGACGAGAACGGCGAGGCCGTGCCGCCGGGCAGCGGCAAGGCGGGCAACATAACGATCCGCAACCCGTGGCCCGGCGTCTTCGAGACGATCTGGGGTCAGCCGGAGCGGTTCGTGCAGACCTATTACGCCAAGTACAACAAGGATCCGAAGAGCACCGACTGGCACGACTGGCCGTATTTCGCCGGCGACGGCGCGGTGCAGGCACCGGACGGCTACTTCCGCATCCTCGGCCGGGTCGACGACGTCATCAACGTGGCGGGGCACCGGCTGGGCACCAAGGAGCTGGAGTCCTCGGCGCTCGTCGTCCCCGAGATCGCGGAGGCGGCGGCGGTGCCGGTCATCGACGACGTCCGCGGCCGGGTGGTGGAGATGTACGTCTCACTCAAGCCCGGCTTCACCCCCAGTGCGGACATCGAGAACAAGGTCAAGACCGCCATCGAGACCGACATCGGCAAGATCGCCCGCCCGAAGAACATCTGGATCGTGCCCGACATGCCGAAGACGCGGTCCGGCAAGATCATGCGCCGGGTGATCGCCGCCACGTCCAACTTCGCGGACGTCGGCGACATCACGACGCTGGCCAACCCGGAGGTGGTCGAGCAGATCAGGCATCAGGTGCAGGCGGCCAAGCACGCCCGCGGCGAGGTGCCGCGCGAGCTCACCGAGGCCGAGGTCGCCGAGATCAAGGCGTTCGGCGCCAGCGAGTAGCGTTCGCTCAGCGGCGGGCCGCGGTACCGTGTCGCGGCCCGCCGCTCAGCTCTGCCGGGCCCACTGCTCCCAGGCGTCGAGCCAGCGTGTCCTGGTTATCTCGACGCCCATTTCGGCCGCGGGCTTGATCTCCGGGGACGCCGCCTGGACCGAGATCGAGTGGCTGCACCGCCAGTAGCCGGTCCACGCCTGCTGCGCGTCGTGGCTGGACACCCGCTCACCGAGCACCGCGTGCCGCAGCGTCTCGTCGATCGCGCGCTCGCGCAGCCGCGGGCTGGCGGTGAACCAGGAGGCCTTCTCGTCCAGGCAGTTCAGGTGGTTGATCATTGCGGTGATGAGGTCGTCGGCCGCCCGTCTGCTGAGGCCGGACCTGTCGGCAAGCTCCCCCACCGCGCGCCGCCACAGCGCGCTGAGCGTGGCGCCCTCCGCGGCCCGGTGGCGGGCCACCCGGCCGTCCCGCACCGCCGCCATCAGCCGCACGTGCGAGTCGAGCTGGGCGTCCACCAGCGCCCGGTACGCCGCCATGCCCTGGGCCGGCGCCAGGACCGGCGCTGGCCGCTGGCGGCGGTGGTCCGCCACCTGGCCGAGCACCACGTCCCGGCCCAGCAGGTACGGCCCGAGATCGGTCACCACGGCGAGCCGGATCGCGTCGGCGGGGACGCCGCGGCTCACGATCGTCACGCTTGTCTCGTCCAGCCGCAGGCTCAGCGCGACGAGTTCGCCATGGCGGCCGGCGAGCGCGCCGGCCTCCCGGTCGCCGGCTCGCACGCTCGTCCGCCAGTACCGCGGCGGCTCGGCCGGCTCGTCCTCGTCCAGGCCTGCCTGATCGGCGAGCCGGTTGCGCTCGGTGTCCATCGCCCGGAGCAAATCCGCCTCGGTGCCCGGCTCACCGGCGGTGGTGCCGCCGGCGGCGGTGGTGACGACCACCCAGGGACCGGACGGCGCCGCCCAGTCCCCGTACGCCAGGCCGATCGCGTGCCACGCGTCGTTCTGCCGCACGGCATCGACCAGCATGGCGGGCCGAAGGTCCGGCTCCGCCAGCCCGGACACCTCGAACGCCGGCCGCGGCACCAGCTCGTCGGCGTCGCGCCGGGCAAGCTCGCGCAGCCGCGCCACCCATTGTTCGCGGGCCTCGTCAGGCACTATCCGGCCTCGACGACAAGATCGTCGTGCAGGAAGCTCAGGTAGCCGCTGACCTTCGCCGAGTCCCCGCCCGCCGCCGGGTAGCTCCACACCGCGTCGGTGAGTTCCTTGCCGCCGGCCAGCACGGTCCAGTAGGACGCGGTTCCCTTGTACGGGCACACGGTGTGCGTCTCGGTGGGCCGCAGCAGGTCCTGCCGGATATCGGCCTCCGGGATGTACAGCTGCGGCAAGATCCCCGTCTCGTGCAGCAGCATGGCACGGGTTGTGTCGAACACCGTCGCACCGCCGAAGACCGCGCGCGCCCGGCGCGGGAACTCCTGCATGAGCAGCCGGTGGGCCGGGCCCTCGATCCGGTAGTTGACCGCATCCGGCGCCTTCCCGGCCAGCGGGCCGGAACTGATCGTCAGCGACATCTCGCCCTCCTGTCACAGATCCGCGGGTCTGACGAAGGCGGCCAGCCGTGCTCCGTCCGGCGCGAGATCGGCCCAGGCGCCGTCGAAATCCAGCACGGCCACCCCCGCTGTGGGAAAGCTCGGCTTGCCGCGCGATGTTCCCGCCAGACTCGACGCCAGGTCCGATACGCCGGGATTGTGCCCGATCAGCAGCGCGGCCCGGCAGCTGGCGGGCAGCTCGCGCGCCAGGTACAGCAGGGTCAGCGCGCTTGCCGCGTACGCGCGCGGCTCGAACGTCACGGCCGGGTCGGCGTCCAGCTTGCCGGCCACCAGCTCCCAGGTTTCCCGCGTTCGCCGCGCGGTGGAGCAGATCACCGTGTCCGGCAGGTACCCGCGGCCGCGTAGCCATCGCCCGACCGCCGGGGCATCCTTGCGCCCGCGCTTGGCCAGCGGCCGGTCGTGATCCGGCACGTCGTCCGGCCAGTCCGACTTGGCATGCCGCAGCACGATCAGCCGCCGGGTTACGTCCTCCGCCACCCCACTAGCCTCCCACGCCGTCTCCCAGCCCGGCGATCCTGGCGAGCTATCTTCGCCGCACGTGGGCCTGGCCGCGCGCTGCCTGTGGCTGGAGTGCAGTGTGCGGCTGCCGGGATAGGAGCGCAGCGGCAGTCCCGCCAGCAACGTGGAAGATTTCCCCTTTGTGGAGGATCGACCCCCGTACGCGAGGGCCGCGTTACCACGAAAGGCAAATCCGCCACGTTAACCGACGCCCATCGAGCCTGCCGCTGACCCGCCGGGCGCTCAGCGATCCCGGCACGCCACCGGGCCGCCTCCCGGAGCCTGGGCAGACCGCTGAACGGCAGGGGCATGCTGGGGCAAACCGGGCATCGCGGGTAGCCTGCACGGCAGGCCATGCCGGCCCTGGCACACCAAAGAGGCAAACGATCTCGGGGTCAGAGCCAGCCGGAGCGGATCAGCGCGGGGGCGCCGTTCCCGGCTGCGACGGGGGCGCCGGGCGGATTGCCCAGCTCGCCGGCCCGGACCCGGTCCAGCAGCCGACCGGTCGCGTCGACGATCTCCGGTATCGCGGCACGCAGTTCTGCCGCGTCGTCCGGGCCCGCGGTGTCCGCCGGGAAGCCGGCCTCGGCGAGCAGCCCGTCCAGGTCCGCGAGCTTGCCGCCGAGCCAGCCGAGCGGGTCCGCGGACAGCTCGCGGGTGAACACCCGGCTGCTCGGGTCCCAGGCGCGGAACACCGGGTGATGATGCGTCCGGTCGAAGCTGCCCGGTTTGCCGTCGACGGACTCGAGGAAGTCGGCGCGCCACACCGGCTGTCCGATCGCGATCGGCTGCGCCGAGTAGATCGTGCCGCGCAGTTCGCCGCGCTCCAGCAGCCGCAGCTCGAGCCGCGCGCCGTGCTCCGCGCCCTCCTGCCCCTTCTGCGGCGCCGGATCGACGAAGTACAGGTCGCCCGCGACCACGCCAACCCGCTCGAACCCGAACACGTACAGCATCGAACCACCTTCCGGTGCCAGCGTCGTGTCCCACTATCTCCCGCCCGGCACCCGCGAGACCAGGGGTCAGGGGCGGGTGCGGATGAAGTTGACGGCGGTCAGGCTCAGCACGGTGGCGCCGTCCTGGTTGACCGCCTCGATGAGCGTGCGGACGATGCCGCGGTCCGGCTTCGAGTTCGACGCACGCGCTGCCACGACCGTCGCGCGGACACGGAGCGTGTCTCCTGGGCGGACCGGAGCGGGCCAGCGAAGCTCGTCGACACCCGCGGCACCGAGGCTCGACTCGGCAGACAGGTAGTGCTCCACGAGCTGGCGCATGACCAGGCTCATGGTGTGCCAGCCGCTCGCGATTAGCCCGCCGAACGGCCCGCCGTTGGCCGGATCGACGTGGAAGGGCTGCGGGTCGTACTCCTTCGCGAACGCGACGATGGACGCCTCGTCCACAGATACGCTGCCGCAATCGAACACGGCGCCCACCGCGTAATCCGCGAAGTACCGCACAACCGGATCAGCCATCCACGCAGTATCGCAGCCCGCCAGAACGCCGCGAACCGCCCCCGTCAATGATGACAGATCACGAACGTGTCACAGGAATACTTCGATTCGCCTGCGCGGGCAACCGCCCGCCTGTCATGATTCCGCAGACGGCACAGAACGCCGACTAGGGGCCAAATGCCCCAGCGGTCGCGGACGGTGACCGTGGTTAGGTCTGCCGACGGGCCCACCGCAACAGGGCCTGGTAGGCAGGCGGAATTACTACTTGGGGAGCTCGGTGAGCACGACTTCTATGCACCGCCGATCGCGCAAGATCAGGCGTACCGGCAGGCATACCACCCCGTCACAGGTAGAGAAGGTCGCGGAGGTGGCAGGCAAGGCGGCCCCCGCGGTGGCCATCGCGGGCGTCCTGGTCGCGGCGCCGGCCGCGAACGCCGCGACGAGCGGGCCGGTCAAGGCCACCACCGTCGCCGAGCAGGTGCACACCGATGCCAAGGTGACGCGGACCGCCAGCCACGCACAGGTGGCCGAGCGCACGTACACCGTGCGTTCCGGCGATTCGCTGGCCTCCATAGCGCACAAGTTCTACGGCAATTACAACGACTGGACCTGGATCTACCAGGCGAACAAGTCGACCGTGCACAACCCGAACTCGATCTTCCCCGGCGAGCACCTGCAGATCCCGAACGGCGCCCCGGCGCACACCACGAGCGGGCACAAGCCGAAGCACGCCAGGTCCAGCTCGTCCGGCACCACGCTGACCAGCTCCGCGGTGCCCGCGGGCACGCTCAGCTGCGCCGGCCTTGAGCGGCTTTGGGAGGACGCGGGCGGCCGCGCATCGGCTGCCGAAACCGCGGCGGCGATCGCGATGGCGGAGTCCGGCGGCAACCAGTACGCGCACAGCCCGACCAACGACTACGGCTACTGGCAGATCAACGGTTCCTGGGGCGCGCTGGCCACGTACAACCCGCTCGGTAACGCGAAGGCCGCGGTGCACATCTCCGACGACGGCTACAACTGGAGCCCGTGGACCACGTACACCAGCGGCGCATACCACGGCCGCTGCTAGGTTAGGTGGCCGGTCGCTGGCCGTAGGACGCTAGCTTGCCGGCCACGAGCGCGATCTCGTCGGCCGGCAGCAGCCGCGGCGCCAAGGGCACGCTGAGGGCGCGCAGGTACACCTCGCAGAGCCATTCCAGGTAGCGGGCCCCGGTGCCGGCGGCACGCAGGTCCGGCGCCACGACCACGGCTCCGTGGTTCGCCATCAGGCAGGCGGTGCGCTCCCGCAGCGCCGCCACCACGTTCGCCGCCAGCTCGTCGCTGCCGTATGTGGCATACGGCGCGACCGCCAGCGGACCGCCGAACATCGCCACCTGATAGTGAATGGCCGGCAGCTCGTCCGCCACCGCGCTGAGCGCGGTCGCCGCCACCGGATGGGTGTGCACGATCGCGGCAGCACGATAAGCCGCGTACACCGCCAGGTGCAGCGGCAGCTCGCTGGTGGGCCGCAGCGGCGCGTCCACCGCGGTGCCGTCGAGCTGGTGCACGCCGACCATGTCGGGCGTGAGCGACGCGTAGTCCACTCCTGTCGGCGACACCGCGATCAGGTCGCCCTCGCGCGTGCTGACGTTGCCCGACGTCCCCGGCATGAGGCCGGCGGCGGTCAGTTCCCGGCAGACCCGGACCACTTCGTCTCGTGCTTCGGCGAGCAGCATAGGTTCAACGGTATGGACACCCCTGCCGTGCTCGCCTGGCGGGACGGGCACATCGAGGCGCTGGACCAGACCGCGCTGCCGCACCAGGTTCGCGTGCTCCGGCTTACCACCGTCGATGAGCTGGTCCGGGCGATCGCCACCCTGGCCATCCGCGGCGCCCCGGTGCTCGGCGTGGCCGGCGCGTTCGGCGTCGCGCTGGCGGTGCGCCAGGGGCAGCGCGAAGGCTGGGATGACGACCACCTGCGCGGCCAGCTCGGGCGGATCGCGGCCGCCCGGCCCACTGCGGTCAACCTGGCCCGCGAGGTGACCGAGCTGGCCGCCGCGGTCGACCTGACCGACGCGGCGGCCGTGACCGAGGCCGCGCTCGCGGTCCAGCGCGACACCGAGCGGATCAGCCGCGACATCAGCGGCCGCGGCGCCGCCTACCTCATGGAACGCGCCGGCGGCCGGCTCCGGGTGCACACCCACTGCAACACCGGCACGCTCGCCTGCCTCGGCTGGGGCACCGCGCTCGGCGTGATCCGCGCGCTGCACCAGCAGCACGCGCTCGACCATGTGATCGTGGACGAGACCCGGCCGCTGCTCCAGGGCGCGCGGCTGACCTGCTGGGAGCTCGGCCAGCTCGGCATCGAGCACCGGCTGGCCTGCGACGGCGCGGCGCCGTTCCTGATCAGCCAGGGGCTCGCCGACGCGGTGATCGTCGGCGCGGACCGGATCGCCGCGAACGGTGACGTGGCCAACAAGATCGGCACCTACGCGCTGGCGCTGGCCGCGCACCGGGCCGGGATCCCGTTCATCGTCGCGGCGCCGGAGTCCACCATCGACCCGGACACCCCGTCCGGCGCGCAGATCCCCATCGAGCTGCGAGCCGACGAGGAAGTAACGGCCCCGGCCGCGCCGGCCGGCACCAGAGCGCTCAACTACGCGTTCGACGTCACGCCCGCCGACCTCGTCACCGCGATCGTGACACAGTCCCGGGTAGTCGAGCCGATGCCGTTAGGACGCCTCGTCTTTAAAAGCGGTGGCGAGGGCCTGGCGGAATGTCTCGGCCGGCTGCGCGCCGGAAATGCCGTACTTGCGGTCGATCACGAAGAACGGCACCCCGGTGATGCCGAACGCGCGGGCCTGGTCGATGTCGGCCTGGACCGCGTCCGCGAAGTCGTCGCCGTCGAGGACCGCGCGAGTGCGATCCGGGTCCACGCCGGCCTCCTTCAGCAGCGCGACGAGGGTGTCCGGGTCGGCGAGGTTGGCGCCTTCGGTGAAGTGGGCGTGCAGCAAGCGTTCCTTGGCGGCGTCGGCCACGCCCTGGTCAGCCGCAAGGTGGATCAGCCGGTGCGCGTCGATCGTGTTCACGGTCAGCGCCTTGGTGAAGTCGAAGTCGAGGCCCTCGTCGCTGGCGATCCGGGCCACGCGGGCGGTCATCTCGCCGGCCTGCGGGCCGAACCGCTGGGTCAGGTAGCCGATCGTGGGCACCGCCACGCCGCGCTCGGCCTCCGGGTGCAGCTGGAAGCTGCGCCAGCTGACCGCGACCTGATCCGCGTGCTCGAACTCGGTCAGCGCGTGCTCCAGGCGCCGCTTGCCGATGTAGCACCACGGGCAGACGACGTCGGACCAGATCTCAACCTTCATCGGACTGATCCTCTTCGGCCCGCGGCACGAGGCACACGCCGTCCACGCAGACGGCCGTCTGGTCCGCGTCGCCCAGCAGGCGCAATGGGCTGATATCCGCGTTGTCTGTCACGATTCTGCCAACCAGGGGGTGGGCGGGCTTGTTCCTGCGGAGACGATATGTTCGCTTCGTGACGGACGAACATGGGGGTCCAGGCCGACTGGGGCAGGCGGTGTCCGCCGGTGTGCTCGGGGCGCTGGCCGGAGCGGCGCTGGGTGCTGGCCGAAAGGGCGCCGGGCGTCGCGGTCTCGGTGCCGTGCTGGGCGGTGCGGCGGCCGGAGCCGCGTTGCTGGCGGCGGTGGACGCGGCCGCACGGGCCCGCCCCGCGCCGGACGGCGTGCCGGCCCTGTGGGGGCGGATCCTGGCCAGCGGCGCGGTCGCGGCGCCCGTCGGCTGGGCGGCACAGCGGGTGACCGGCGTGCGCGGGCTGCCGGTGGCGACGGTCGCCGGTGCCGCGGCCGGCGCGCTGGGGCTGCGGCCGCAGAAGGTGGCGCTCGGGCCGGTGGTCGGCGCCGCGGTGGGGTTGTCCGTGCCGCGCGCCTCCGGCGCGGTCGCCGCCGCGGCGGGCGTGGTGGCGTACCGGACCACCGCGGCGGTGCTGTTCCGCGATCCGCAGCTGAGCCTGCTCGCCGAGCGAGTGCAGCCGGCCGACGTGCCGTTCGTCGTGCCGGTGGCGAGCCAGACCCGGTACGTCGGGACGGACTACGTGCGGACGCTGGCCGCCCGGACCGGAGGCGGGTACGCGGCCGACGTGACGGACGTGGGGATCGTGGCTGCCCTGGACGCGCTGGCCGGGCCCTCGTTCGATCCCGGCACGGTGGACCCGCTGGTCCGCGAGTTCTACGAGCACACCACCAGGTTCGCGCTGGACATCGTGCCCGCGTGGCGGCCGTGGGTGCGGCCCGGGTACCTGCTGTACCGGACGCTGCTGGCCCGGCCGCTGGGCCAGGCGAACGTGCCGATGAGCCAGCGCGAGGCGCGGCACGGCATGCGCAGCAGGATCGACACGATCTCGGGGACGGACGGCACGATCTCGGTGCGCGGCTGGATCCGGTCCGACGGGGTGACCGGGACGCCGGTGTACGTCGGGATTTACACGACTTATCGGGATTCGTCGCGCGGCTATGTGAGCGTTGGGTTCCCGCTGCCTTCGGCCAGCTTCACCGCGACGCTGCTGCCATCGGCGCGGCCCGGCGGGGGGCTGGTGCTGGACAGCCGCAGCTCACTGGACCAGCCGGGGCACTACCTGACCTACGTCGACCCTTCTTCCGGTGAGCTGACTACCGCCGCGGTCCGCGGGTTCGCGGAGCGGCTTGACGTGTACGTCGCGGACGGCGAACTGCGCGCCGAACACGCGTTCTGGGTGTTCGGCATGCCGTTCCTCGTGCTGCACTACCGGATGCACCGCAAGCCTGCCTAGCGCCGGTTTCTCCGGCCGCCGGCGCAGCTATCGGGGGCCAGGCAACGTGATGGATTCACCCTTCGTGGAAGCCTGACCCCCGATTGTGGGGGTTGATCGTCCACGAAGGGACGATCTTCCACGCTGATGGACGCCGCGGGCCGGGGCCGTGGCGCTGATTCGTGGTGGTATGAGCAGGTCGCGGCGCGGATGGCGGCCTGGTTTTGTCAGAGGGCGAGGTTATCGTGACGGCCATGACGGAAGATCTCGTGCTGCCGGTGCCGGAAATGCTGCCCGCGATGTACCTGGTGCCGGTCTCGATGTCGCGGGAGCGGGCGATCGGGCTGGCCGGCACGGCGCTGGCGCGGCGCGTCGCGGAGCCGGTGCGCGGGCTGACCAGGGGCCTGCTCGGCACGCCGGCGCTGGTCGTCACGCCGCGGCGAGCCGCTGTCTCCGGCGAGGAGGTGGTCGCGTTCGCCGCGCTGAACCCGCCCCGGCCGGGACCCGTGCACGAGTGGGTCACCCGCGCGGCCGCCGCGGCGTTCGCCGCGGAACTCGGGCTGCCGCTGATCGACGCGTTCGCGCGGCAGGCCCTGACCGCGGCCGAGGCGCTCGGCACGCTGCCCGGCGCGCCCCGGCTGTCCGCCGTCGACGGCGGGTTCCGGCTCGCCGACTGGGTCCAGGTGCGAGAGGAGGAGCAGCGCCTGACCACGCACGGCCTCGGCCGGTTCGGCCTCCCCGAGCTGCGGCTGGACGGCGTGCCACCCGAGCTGCACCCATGGTGGACGGTGGCGCTCACCGCGCTCGGCAACCGCCTGCTCGAGCTGCTTCGCCGCGAGCTGCGGCGGGGCGCGGCGGCGTTCGTGCGGGTGCCGGAGCTGATCGGCATCCGCCGCACGGACATCGGCTCGGCCTATGGCCTCACGCTGGCCGACGCCGGCGAGCCGGTCCCGGTGCGGCTCAGCCTCGATCCCTCGGTCACCGACCGGCTGGAAAGTCACCTCGCCGTGGACCCGGCCGAGCACCGGCTGACGATCAATCGCATGCTGCTCGCCGGCGCCGGCACCGCTATCGACACCGACCCCGCTACCGACGCCGACCCCGCTACCGGCGGCGGCGCACCACGAGCACGGCGGAGTCGACGTGCGGCGGCGGCTCGAAGGCGCGACGCGGCAGGGCCAGCCCGGCCGACATGGTAAACCGTCGCGTCCGGCCCGGCGCGTGCTTGCGCACCACGGCACGCTGGAGCACCAGGTCGGCCGCGATCAGGTTGCTGCCGGGTTAGCCGCGCGTGCGGCCGGCGCTCAACTGAATTAACCGCGAGGTGGACGCCCGGATCATCAGCCGCGGCCGCACCACCTGTACGGCGCCGGGCTGGACCGAACCCTCGAGCAGCCCGTGCAGCAGCCCGGCGAGGCGCCGGCCCATCTCGTCGGCGGCTAGGTCAAGCGCGGTGATCGCCGGGCTGCAGGTGCGCAGCGCGGGACTGTCCACGCAGGACGCGACCAGCAGGTCCTCGGGCACCCGGCGGCCGAACTCGGACGCCGCGACGAGCGCGCCCAGCGCGCCGCCGTCGACACCGCTGACCACCGCGTCGGCGGCCGGGTCGGCGCGCAGCGCACGCATGGTCGCGTCGTGCACCAGCTCGGGCGAACCGGGGAACGGCACGTCGAACAGCAGCTCCGGCCGATCGCCGGCCGCGCACCAGGCCTGATAAGACGCGCGCAGCTCCAGGCCCCACGCGGTCTCCGGGCCGGGCGCGATCAGCGCGACGCGCCGCGCGCCCTGCTCGGCGAGGTGATCGAGCAGTGCCGTCATCACGGGCCGGTAGTCGCCCTCCACCCGGCCGGCGTGCGTTACGCCGGGCGTGAGGTCACGCTCGCAGGTGACCACCGGGATGCCCAGCTGGGCGAACGCGCGAACCACCGGGTCGCTGGTCACCGGGTCCACCGCGACGAACCCGTCGACCGGGAACGCGGTCAGCCGGGACGGGTCCGGCGAGCGCGGGATCAGCGTCAGCGCCAGCCCGTGGGCCAGCGCCTGGCTGGCCGCGCCCGCCGCGAGCTCCAGGTAGTACGCGAAGTTGCCCGCCTCGTCCGGCAGGTACAGGCCGATGCCGCCGACCCGCTTGCCGCGCAGCGACCGCGCGGCCGGGTTGGCCCGGTAGCCGAGGCGGCCGGCCACCGCGGCGACGCGCCTGCGGGTCGCGGCCGGCAGCCGGCCGTTGCCGCTCAGCGCGTCCGAGACCGTCGTGGTGGAGACCCCCGCGGCCTGCGCCACGTCGCGGATCGTCACCCGCCGTCTGGCTGCCATCCGCCCATGGTAATGCCGCCGCGGTTACCCGTTGACATGCCCATTGACCGCTGTTAGCGTGCGCAGAAACGTTTCTGCACATTGTGTGTCCAACGGGCTCCGGAGGCGCGGCGGTGAGCGATACCACGGCAGACCTGATCCTCATCGGCGGCAGGGTGCGCACGCCGTCTGATCCGTCCGGGTTCGCCGAGGCGATCGCGATCCGCGGCGGCCTGATCCAGGCCGTCGGCGCCGACGCGGACATCCGCGACCTGGCGGGCCCGCGCACCCGCGTCATCGACCTGGCCGGCCGGCTCGCGCTGCCGGCGTTCGGCGACTCGCACGTGCACGCGATCAACGGCGGGCTGGAGAGCCTGCGCTGCAACATGCTCGGGCTGAAGACCCGGCAGGCATGCCTGGACACGATCGCCGCGTACTGCGCGGGACTGCCGGCGGACGCCTGGGTGCTCGGCGGCGGCTGGTCGATGGAGGCCTTCCCCGGCGGCACGCCGACGGCCGCCGACCTGGACCTGGTGACCGGCGGGCGGCCCGCGTTCCTGCCCAACCGGGACCACCACGGCGCCTGGGTGAACACCGCCGCACTGGCGCGGGCCGGCGTCGACGCCACGACGCCGGATCCATCGGACGGGCGCATCGAGCGCCACCCCGACGGCTCGCCGACCGGCACGCTGCACGACGGCGCGATGGCGGTTGTGGCGCGGTGTGTTCCATCAGCAACTGCCGCCGAGCTGCGCGCCGGGCTGACCGCGGCGCTTGAGTACCTGCACGGCAACGGCATCGCGCACTATCAGGATGCCTGCGTTGGCACGGCCGGCGAACTCGCGATCTCGGACACGTTCGGCACGTACCTGGACGCGGCACGGGACGGGTCGCTCACCGCGAGCGTGACCGGTGCGCTCTGGTGGGACCGGCACCGCGGCGCCGCGCAATACGAGGACCTGCTGGCCCGGCGGGAGCAGACGCTGGGCGAGGCCGACGGCGGCCGGTTCCGCGCGACCTCGGTCAAGCTGATGCTGGACGGCGTCTGCGAGACGTTCACCGCCGCGATGGGCATGCCGTACCTGGACAAGCACGGGCACCCTACCGACCACCACGGCAACTACTTCATCGACCCGGACGAGCTGAAGACCATCACCAAGCGCCTGTCCGGCGAGGGCTTCCAGCTGCATTTCCACGCGCTCGGCGACGGCGCGGTGACGGCCGGCCTGGACGCGCTCGCGGAACTCCCGGCCGCCGAGCGCCAAGTAGGCCGCCATCACCTGGCGCACCTTCAGTTCATCAAGCCCTCGGACATGGACCGGTTCGCCGCGCTCGGCGCGGTAGCCAACTTCCAGCCGCTGTGGGCGATGGCCGACCCGCAGATGCTCGAGCTCACGCTCCCGTTCGTCGGCCCGGAGCGGTACCAGTGGCAGTACCAGATCGGCGGGCTGGCCCAGCGCGGCACGCGGCTGGCGTTCGGCAGCGACTGGCCGGTGTCCAGCGGCGACCCGCTACAGGAGATGCACGTCGCGGTGAACCGGGTGCTGTCCCACGTGCTCGGCCGTCCCGGGACCCCGGAGTGCGAGGACCCTTTCCTGCCCGGACAGGCGGTGACCATCGACACCGCCATCACGGCCTTCACCGAGGGCGTCGCGTACGTCAACCACGAGGAGGACGTGACCGGGCGACTGCTGCCTGGGATGCGCGCCGACGTCGTGGTGCTCGACCAGGATCTGTTCGCCATTCCGGCGACGGACATCGGTGACACGTCAGCGGTGCTGACGGTAGCGAACGGACAGGTGGTGCACGGCGATGAGTGAGACGACGCGGGATGTGACCGCCCCGGCGGCGACGCGAAGCTTGCCGGCCAACTCGATCGGCTTGTTCGGCACGACATCAAGCACGCTGGCGAACATCGCGCCCGCGCTCAGCGTGTTCCTCACGATCCCGGCGATCGTGCTGTCCATGGGCTCGATGGCGCCGTGGGCGTTCGTGCTCGCCGCCATCGCGATTCTGGCCACCGGCAACAGCCTGATCGAGTTCACCCGCCGGATGCCCAGCGCCGGCGGGTTCATCAGCTACCTCACCCGAGCCGTGCGCGGCAGCAGGACCGGCACGTTCCTCGGGTCGATGACCTTCTACCTGCTGCTGTTCATCTACCCGGTGTCGGTCGGCAGCGTCGTGGTGTTCATCGGCTCATGGACGGTCAGCTACGCGAACTGGTCGCCGGGCATCTGGATCTGGGTCACGCTCGGCGCCATGGTGGCCGGCCTGCCGGTGCTGCTGCGCGGCACCGGCATCTCGGTCAAGGCCGCGTTCGTCATGTTCCTCACCGAGGCGGTCGCCCTGGTCCTGTTCGCCGTCGTGGTGCTGGTCCGCGCGCACTCCGCGCTCGCCGTCCCGTTCCACGCCATCGGCGGGTCCCCGGGCGGGTTCGCCGGCATCGGCGGCCTGACCTTCGGCCTGGCGGTGTTCGCGTACGTCGGCTGGGAGAACTCCGCCCCGCTGGCGGAGGAGTCGAAGAACCCGCGGCGCACGATCCCGCTCACCGTCGTGCTGAGCATCGGCGTGGTCATGCTGGTGTTCTTCCTCGCCGCGTACGCGCTGGTCGTCGGCTACGCCAGCTGGCAGGGCAGCGCGAAGGGCATCGCGAGCATCGGTTCGCTGGCCAACCCGTACCTGACGCTGACCAGCCACTACGTGCCCTGGCTGCACTTGATCATGTTCCTGATCGGGGTCACCAGCTCGTTCGGCTGCTACCTGGCCGCGGCCCTGCCCGGCTCGCGGTACATCTACCACGGGTCGCGGGCCGGGCTGCTGCCCGCGCAGCTGTCCCGGGTGTCGGCGCGGACCGGCGTGCCGTACGCCTCGATCACGCTGTACGTGGCGCTCATGGTCGCGACGACGGTGATCCTCGACCTGATCCTGCACAGCGCGGGTTCGATCGCCACCTACGAGGCCGGCATCTCCACCGTGCCGCTGCTGATCATCTACGGCGCGACCTGCGCGCTGCTGCCGTTCTTCGTGTGGCGGACGGACCGGGGCACGTTCTCGGTGCTGCGGCACATCGTGTTCCCGCTGCTCGGCGTCGGCGTCGTCGGCTACGGCATCTGGGAGTCGATCAACCCCGGCCAGGCGGCGCCCGCCGACCACTACTGGTACTACGTGCTGGCCTATCTTGTGGTGGGCGCGGCCGGCGGGCTGTACGCGCTGCGGTCCCGTGGTCCGCGGGCCGAGGTACTTTCCCGCGGGCTCGAATGACCGTTCTTTCTCCCTCCGAACGAGACCGCCTGCTTCTGTTCACCACCGCTGAACTGGCGCGGCGCAGGCGGTCGCGCGGGCTGCGCCTCAACGTGCCCGAGGCGACGGCAATCGTCGCGGACACCGTGTGCGAGGCGGCCCGCGACGGCCTGCGTCTCGCCGAGGCGATCGAGGCAGGCCGGTCGGTGCTCGGCGCGGACGACGTGCTGCCCGGCGTGGTCGGCGCGGTGCCCGACGTGCGGGTGGAAGCCGTTTTCGACGACGGGACACGGCTGGCCGTGGTGCGCGACCCGTTCCGGGCCGGATTGACACGCTCTAGTGGGCTCGATTGCGCAATTGACACGGTGGGGGCGGGGGCGGGTGCGGGGACGGTGGCGGTGACCAATACCGCGGACGTCACGATCGGCGTGACGAGCCACTTTCACTTCTTCGAGGCGAATCCGCGGCTGCGGTTCGACCGGGCGGCGGCGTACGGGATGCACCTGGCGATCGAGGCCGGGGCGGCGGTGCGTTGGGAGCCCGGGCAGACCCGGACCGTGCCGTTGGCGCCGATCGGCGGGCGGCGGGTGGTGATCGGCTTCGCCGGGCTGGTGGACGGGCCGCTGGACGAGGCCGGCGCGAAGGAACGGGCGCTGGAGCGAGCCCGGGCCTGCGGCTATGAGGGCGCATGATCTCGCTGGCGGACACCGGGCTCGTGATCCGAAACGAAGCTGACGCACGGGCGCCGGGCGATGAGTTCCGCACCGGGTTCGGGCGGACCGCGCGGGACGGCATCCACCTGCTCGCGGCGACCGCCGCGGATACCTGCGACGTGGTGGTCACGAACGTGACGCTGCTCGATCCGGTGCTGGGCATCGCGAACGCGTCGATCGGCATCCGCGAAGGGCGGATCAGCGGGATCGGGCGGGCGGGGAACCCGGACACGCTGGATGGGGTCGACGTGGTGACCGGCACCGGCACGACGATCATCCCCGGCGACGGGCTGATCGCCACGCCGGGCGCGGTCGACACCCACGTCCACCTGCTGTCGCCGCGGGTGCTCGAGGCCGCGCTGTCTTCCGGCGTGACGACCGTGATCGGCCAGGAGATCGGACCGGTGTGGGGCGTCGGGATGAACTCGCGGTGGCTGCTCCGCCGGGCGTTCGCGTCGTTCGACCAGTGGCCGGTCAACATCGGCTTCCTGGCGCGGGGTTCCTCGTCGCGCCCCGCGCCGCTGATCGAGGGGCTGCTCGGCGGCGCGTGCGGGTTCAAGGTGCACGAGGACCTTGGCGCTCACCCGCGTTGCCTGGACACCGCGCTGACCGTCGCCGACGAGTTCGACGTGCAGGTGGCGTTGCACACCGACGGGCTGAACGAGGCCGGCTGCGTGGCGGACACGCTGGCGGTGGCCGGCGGGCGGGTGTTCCACGCGTTCCATGTGGAGGGCTGCGGTGGCGGCCACGCCCCGAACGTGCTCGAACTGGCCGGGCGGCCGGACGTGATCACCTCCTCGACGAACCCGACGCTGCCGTACGGTCGCGACGCCCTGGCCGAGCACCTGGACATGATCGCGCTGGTGCACGGCCTCGATGCCGCGCGGCCGGGGGATGCCGCGCTGGCCAGGGACCGGGTCCGCGGCGGCACGATGGCGGCCGAGGGACCGCTGCACGACCTCGGCGTCATCCCGATCACCTCCTCCGACGCGCAGGGCATGGGCCGGGCCGGCGAGACGATCCGCCGCACGTTCGCGATGGCCGCGCAGCAGAAGCAGGCTGATGGGCCTGACGACAACGAGCGGGTGCTGCGCTATCTGGCCAAGCTCACGATCAACCCCGCCATCGCGCATGGGCTCGCGCACGAGGTGGGGTCGCTGGAAACCGGCAAGCTGGCCGACATCGTGCTCTGGGAACCCGCGTTCTTCGGCGCGAAGCCGTTCCTCGTGCTCAAGGCCGGGGTTCCCGCCTGGGGCGTCACCGGCGACCCCAACGCGGCCATCGACACCGCCCAGCCGCTGGTGCTCGGCCCGCAGTTCGGCGGGTGCGGCGCCACCCCGGCCGAGATCTCCGTGACGTTCGTGGCGGGGGCCGCCGTGGACGCCGATCTCCCCGGCGTCCGCCGCCGGGTCCCGGTGCGCGGCACCCGGACGGTCACCGCGCAGTCGATGCTCCGCCACGGCCGGCTCGCCGAGGTACACGTCGACCCCGCCACCGGGCGCACCACGCTGGACGGCGGCCTGCTCGCCGTGCCGCCCGCGGACACGGTTCCGCTAAGCCGCCTGTTTTTCCTTTAGGCGGGTGCTGGAGTGTCAGTGATGCCGTTCTGGATAATGAGATTTATGTCTGTTATCTCCTCCGAGGCGGAGTTGCGGGAACTGCTCGGGTTCCCGGTCGGCCGGGCAGTGACCAAGGAGCGGGCGCGGCTGCACCCGATCGACCGGGAGTGGCTCGCCGCGTCGCCGTTCTGCATCGTCGCGACGTCGGACGGCGAAGGCAACTGCGACGCCTCGCCGAAGGGAGACCCGGCGGGCCGGCTGGTGCACGTCATCGACGACGTCACGATCGCGATCGCCGAGCGGCCGGGCAACAAGCGGGCGGACGGGTACCTGAACGTGCTGGCCAACCCGCACGCCGGGATCATCTCGCTGATTCCCGGGCGCAACGAGACGCTGCGGATCAACGGGCGGGCGACGCTGCTGAGCGATGCGCCGTTCTTCGACGAGCTGACGGTCAAGGGGCACCGGCCGGTGATCGCGCTGGTCCTCGACATCGAGCAGATCTTCTTCCACTGCGCGAAGTCGTTCATGCGATCGGAGCTGTGGCAGCCGGACTCCTGGCACCCGGAGGTGCTGCCCCGGCACGCCGCGCTTGTCAAAGCACTGCAGAACACCCCGGAAACGCTGGATGAACTGGACGAGTACTACGCGCCGGAGAACTACGCGAAGCGGTTGTACTGACCGGGGGGTCGTGCCGAGTTCCGGCCGGCGGTGTGCTGTGATTTTTCCGTGACCACCATGCTGCCGTCGCCTTGGTCGACCGATCCAGAAGACCTGGCCGTCATAGCCGGCCTTACCGTTGATGACAACGAAGACGACGACCCGATCCTGCGCTGGCCGGACGGCCGTGAAGTAGACACCTGGCGAGAGGACTATCCCTACGCCGAGCGGATGTCGCGGCCCGAGTACAACCAACGCAAACGCCTGCTCCAGATCGAGCTCATCAAGCTGCAGAACTGGGTGCAGGACACCGGTCAGCGGCTGATCATCGTGTTCGAGGGGCGCGACGCGGCGGGCAAGGGCGGCACGATCAAGCGGTTCATGGAGCATCTGAACCCGCGCGGGGCACGCACCGTCGCGCTGACCAAGCCGACCGAACGCGAGATCACCCAGTGGTACTTCCAGCGGTACGTGCCGCACCTGCCGGCCGGCGGTGAGATCGTGCTGTTCGACCGGTCCTGGTACAACCGGGCGGGGGTGGAACTCGTCATGGGGTTCTGCACCCCCGACGAGTACCGGGAGTTCATGCGGGAGTGCCCGGATTTCGAGCGGATGCTGGTCCGCTCCGGGCTGCGCCTGATCAAGTTCTGGTTCTCGGTGACGCGGTCCGAGCAGCGCACGAGGTTCGTCATCCGGCAAGTCGACCCGGTGCGCCGGTGGAAGCTGAGCCCGATGGACATCGAGTCGCTCGGCAAGTGGGATGAGTACACCGAGGCCAAAGAGGCGATGTTCTTCTACACCGACACGGCGGACGCGCCGTGGACGGTGGTGAAGAGCAACGACAAGAAGCGCGCCAGGCTGGCGGCCATCCGGCACGTGCTCGCGCAGTTCGACTACCCGGATAAGGACGAGGCGGTGATCGGGGCGGCCGATGAGCTCATCATCGGACCGCCGGCGACGCTGTCCGAGCGCGCCGAGGGGCTGGCGTTCCCCGCGCTCTAATGGTTCTCTGAGCTATGAGCGAGAACTTCTCGAAGATCATCATCGTCGGTACCGGGTTCAGCGGGATCGGGATGGGGATCGCGCTGAAGAAGGCCGGTTTCGACGATTTCGTGATCCTGGAGAAGGGTTCCGACCTCGGCGGCACCTGGCGGGACAACCAGTACCCGGGCTGCGCGTGCGACGTGCCCTCGCCGCTGTACTCGTACTCCTATGAGCTCAACCCGTCGTGGACGCGGCTGTTCGCGCCGCAACCGGAGATCCGGGAGTACCTGCGCGGCTGCGTGACGAAGTACGGCATCGGCGCGCACATCCGGTACGGTCAGCGGGTCGAGGGGATGGAATGGGACGATGCCAGCCGGCAGTGGACGGTGCGCACCACGGACGGAGAACGGTACCGCTCGCACGCCGTGGTCTCCGGGGTAGGTGCCCTCCATATCCCGACTTATCCGGATATAGCGGGGGCGGTAGGGGTCGACTCGGACGGCGCGTTCACGGGCGCGTCGTTTCACTCGTCCGCCTGGGACGGTTCGGCGGACCTGACCGGCAAACGGGTCGCCGTGATCGGGACCGGCGCCTCCGCGATCCAGTTCGTGCCCTCGGTCGCGGAGCGGGCCGCTCAGCTCACCGTGTTCCAGCGGACGCCGCCGTGGATCCACCCGCGGCCGGACGCGCCGATCCCGCCTATTGCGCGGAGGCTGCTCCGGACGGTTCCGGGTGCCGCCCGCGGGCTGCGCGACCTTATCTACTGGGCGCTGGAGTCCAGGGCGCTCGGCTTCGCCGTCGACCCTCGGCTGATGGCTCCGCTGGAGGCGCTGGCCCGCAGGCACCTGGCGAGCCAGGTGCCGGACCCGGAGCTGCGGGCCCGGCTGACGCCGGACTACACGATCGGCTGCAAGCGAATCCTGCTGTCCTCGGACTACTACCCGGCGCTTCAGCGGCCGAACGTGGCGCTGGTGACCGACGCGATCAAGGAGATCACGCCGTCCGGGGTGGTGACCGGGGACGGGAGCCAGCGGGAGTTCGACGTCATCATCTACGGCACCGGCTTCCGGGTGGTCGACTCGGCGACGGAGCTGAACGTGACCGGCCGCGGCGGCGTCAAGCTGGCCGACGCGTGGTCGTCCGGGGTGACGGCCTACCGGGGTATCACGGTGGCCGGTTTCCCGAACTTCTTCATGCTGCTCGGGCCGAACACCGCGCTCGGTCACACCTCGGTGGTGTTCATGATCGAGACCCAGGTCCAGCACGTCATGAGCTGCCTGCGGATCCTGTCCCGCGAACGGGCCTCGACGATCGACGTGCAGGCGAACGCCCTGCGCCGCTACAACGAAGGGCTGCATCAGCGGCTGCGCCGCGCGGTCTGGTCGGCCGGCGGCTGCCGCAGCTGGTATCTCGACGAGGCCGGCATCAACCGCACCCTGTGGCCCGGGTTCACGTTCGAGTACTGGGCCCGCACCAGGCGGGCCCGCCGCGCCGACTACAACGTGGAGGTGTGATGGCCCTGCGGGTGCACGTCGACCCCGACCGGTGCCAGGGGCACAACCGCTGCTACAGCATCGCGCCCGACCTGTTCGAGCTGGACGATCTGGGCATGTCGTCGGAGATCGGATCTGGCCTGGTGCCGACGGCGCTGGTCGCGGCCGCCCGGCGTGCCGAGGCCAACTGCCCCGAGCACGCGATCCGGCTGGTGACGGAACTGGTGACGGAGCCATGACCGATCGCCATCCGCCGGTGTCTGACTGGGCGAGCGACTTCGATCACACCGACCCGGCGTGGATCGCCGATCCGTACCCGATCTGGGACGACCTGCGGCGACGCTGCCCGGTCGCGCACAGCCCGCGGTACGGCGGCACCTGGCTGCCGGTCACCCACGAGCTTGTCTCCGAGGTGGCCTACGACCACGACCGGTTCACGTCCCGGTCGGTCGTGGTCACCGAGCGGCGGCCGGGCCCGGATGACCCGCCGGCGCCGATCGGCGTCGCCCCGCCGATCACCTCCGATCCCCCGTTCCACGCCATCGTCCGGCGGATGCTGATCCCCGCCTTCGCGCCCAAGCCGATCGCCGCCCTCGAGCCGTTCACCAGGGAGCTGTGCCGGGAACTGCTGGCCGCCACCGACGGTCGCTCGGTGTTCGACGCGGCGACCGAGTACGCCCAGCACATCCCGGTGCGGGTCATCATCCGGTTCCTCGGCTTCCCGCAGTCCGACGCCGACCTGTTCCGCTACTTCATCCGGCGGGTGATGGAGGACGTGGACCAGACGCCGGAGGAGCGCGAGGAGGTGCTCGGGGCGCTGGATGAGTACATGGACGCGCAGATCGATGACCACCGGGCACACCCGCGCGACGACCTCACCACGTTCTTGTGCGAGGCGGAGATCGGCGGCGAGAAGCTGAGCCAGAGCCACATCCGCGGCACCATGGTGCTGCTGATGATCGCCGGGATCGACACCTCGTGGTCCGCGATCGGCGCTTCCCTGTGGCACCTGGCGCGTCATGCCGAGGATCGCCGCTGGCTCGCCGCCGAGCCGGGCCTGATGGACACCGCGCTGGAGGAGTTCCTGCGCGCGTACGCGCCGGTCACCATGGCCCGCCTGGTGGCGAAGGACTGCGACTTCCACGGCCACCAGCTGAAGGAAGGCGACTGGCTGCTCCTCCCGTTCCCCGCCGCCAACCGCGATCCCCGTGCGTTCCCCGACGCGGACCGGGTGCTGCTCGACCGGGCCGAGAACCGGCACGCGGCGTTCGGGCTCGGCCGGCATCGCTGCCTGGGCTCCAACCTGGCTCGCATGGAGCTTCGGGTGGCGCTGGAGGAGTGGCTGGCGCGCTACCCGGACTTCGAACTCGCCGACCCGGCCGCGGTGGCCTGGTCCGGCGGCCAGATCAGGGGACCGCGCCAGCTCCCGATCCGGATCCGCCCGTAACCGCTGCTCTATAGCACTACAGGCGTCTTGTTACCCGAACGGCGGGGACATACCCGAACGAATCACCCGCCGACGCCCTCCGAACGGGTAACAAGACACATGTAGCGTTACCCGTGGGGCCGAAGTGGCGACGCCGCCTCGGGCGACGCGCGGGCGGGCGAGGGGCGTTAAGGCGGGGCTTACGGGCGTTCACCAGTGGGACGATGATCATCGCGGTTCTGGTTCATATGCTGGGGCGATGAGCGAACGCAGGGCGATTGTCGAGCTGGTTGACACGATCTTCGACACGGTGGACGCCAAGGACTGGGATGCGGCTGAGGCACTGTTCGACACGGCGGTGCTGGCGGACTTCACCAGCCTGAACGGGGGTGAACCCGCGACGATCAGCAACACCCAGCTGGTCGATGGCTGGCGCCAGGGCCTGCACGCCAAGAAGAAGAGCTTCCACCTGGTCGGCCACCACCGGATCCGCATAACCGGAGACAGTGCGACAGCGCACGTCAAGGGCTACGCCTACAACGTGCTGGACGACGACCTGGGCGGCGGGATGTGGGAGGTGTGGGGCGCCTACGAGATCCCGGCCCGCCGCACGCCCGCTGGCTGGAAGGCGACCGGCCTGTCGTTTTTCGCCTGGCACACCCGCGGCGACGACGCCGTCCGCACCCACTTGCTCTAGCTCCCGATTTGCGCAGTCTGTGCCCGGAGTGCAGTGTGCGGCTACCGGGACAGGAGCACACCGGCAGTCCCGCCATCAACGTGGACGATTTCCCCCTCGTGGAAGATCGACCCTCGTGAACAGGGGTCCCGCTACCACAAAGGGAAAAAACACCACGCTATCGAGGCCCATCGCGCCGCGCGGGGACGCCGGGCCTGCCGCGCGGGGACGCCGGGCCTGCCGCGCGAGCGCGGCCGCCGCTAGGCGAGGTGGCACGCGTTGCGTAACCAGGTGTGCACGGGGGCGTTGGTGTGCATGTGGTCGATGTAGCGCTGGGTCATCTGGCGCAGCGCCTCTTTCCGGTCCAGGCCGCTCGCGCTGGCCTCGCGCACCGCGGCGATCTGCCAGGCGGCCCCGGTCTGGCCGGTCAGGCAGCGCTGCTCGATGATGCCGAGCAGGCGGTCCGCCAGCGCGTCGTCCGCACCCCACCCGGCCAGCCCCGCGCGGGCGAGCGGCAGCAGCCGGCGCAGCACGAGTTCGGCGGCCGGCACGTCGCCGGCGCCGGGCCAGTACAGGTGCGCGTCGAGGCCTTGCCGCGCGGCCGCGTGCAGGTTTTCCGCCGCGGTCGCGAACGACATCTGCGTCCAGACCGGCCGCTCCGCCTCGGCCAGCGTGCGCACCAATCCGTAGTAGAACGCGGCGTTGGCCACCACGTCGGCAACCGATGGCCCGGCCGGCAGCACGCGGTTCTCCACTCGCAGGTGCGGCATGCCGTCCACCACCGCGTAGACCGGCCGGTTCCACCGGTAGATCGTGCCGTTGTGCAGGCTCATCTCGGCGAGCTGCGGGCAGCCGCCGCTTTCCAGCACGGCCAGCGGATCTTCGGGTTCACAGATCGGCAGCAGTGCCGGGAAGTACCGAAGGTTCTCCTCGAACAGGTCAAAGACCGAGGTGATCCACCGTTCGCCGAACCACACGCGGGGCCGCACGCCCTGCTGCTTCAGCTCGTCCGGCCTGGTGTCGGTCGCCTGCTCGAACAGGGTGATCCGGGTCTCGTGCCACAGTTGCTTGCCGAACAGGAACGGCGAGTTCGCCGCCAGCGCCACCTGGATGCCGGCGATCGCCTGCGCCGCGTTCCAGTACGCCGCGAACGCGTCCGGCGTCACCTGCACGTGCAGCTGGACGCTGGTGCACGCGGCCTCCGGCGTTATCGACGCGGCGTGCGTCAGCAGCTGTTCCGGCCCGCTGATCTCGATGCGCATGTCTTCGCCGCGCGCCGCGAAGATCTGCTCGTTGAGCACCTTGTACCGCTCGCTGGCGGACAGGATGTCCTCCTGGGTGTGCGCCTCGGACAGCGTCGGCAGGATGCCGATCATCACGAGCCGGCTCCCGGTGCGCGCCGCCGCCAGATCCGCGGCGTTGAGGCTGCCGCGCACCTCTTCCTCCAGTTCCGCCACGGAAGGACCGCCCAGGCGGCGCGGCGGAATGTTGATCTCCAGGTTGAACTGCCCGACCTCGGTCGACCACGCCACCGGATCCGCGATCGCCTCGAGCACCTCGGCGTTGCGCATGGACGGCAACCCGTCCGCGTCCACGAGGTTCAGCTCGATCTCGAGCCCGACCTGCGGCTGGTCGGTGTCGAACAGCTGCTCCCTGAGCATCCTGGCGAACACGTCCAGCGAGCGCCTGACCTTCTCCCGGTACCGCCGCCGGTCCTCGCCGCTGATCTTCAGCGGTTCGATCTCACGCCCCATGCCGTCCCTCCTCGTCACGTACCCACAGGGCGATCAGGCCGCGCAGGTGGGCGATGAACCGGTCGTGCTCGTGCGCCGGGTACACCGCGCGCACCGTGTCGATGAGCAGCGCGTCGAATGCCGGGCCGATCACCCAGTCGTGGACCACCTCGTCCAGGTGGTTCAGCGACCGGTCACAGAATTCCAGATACCGCCCGGCCTCGAAGTAGGAGTCGGCAAGCGACCGGTAGGCGGCCAGCTTCTCGCCGTAGGAGATCCCCGGCGTGTCCGCGATCTCGAAGTACTGCTCCGTCGACAGGTCAAGGCGCGGCCGGCGGCCCGTGACGAGCGCGAACAGGGACCACTTGACCAGCGCCTTCATCGCCCACGGGAAGTAGTAGTGCAGGCTGGTGAGAGCCACGTCCGGACACGCGTTCGCGTAGTCGATCGGGTAGACCTCGCCGGCCTTCACTAGCGTCTCGCAGGAGTTGAACTCCCAGCGGAAGAACGCGTTCACCAGCTTCCCGATCGTCACGACCTCCGACCCGGCCTCGGGCGACAGGAACTCATGCGAGACCGCGTACCGCTGGTGCATCGGCTGCTCCGGCTGGAAGCGCATCACCATCGTCTCCGCGCCGATGGACAGCGACCGGGCGAACACGTCGTAGTCCACGGCCTTCTGGAGGTGCATGAGCATCTCGCCGCTGGCGTCGTAGGCGGCGTGCAGTTCGGCCTCGTTCCTGATCCGGGACACGCCGCGCCAGGCCCCGCCGTCGTACGGCTTCATGAACAGCGGATAGCCGATCCGCCGCGCCACCGCGTCCAGATCGAACGGCTGGTTGTACCGCGCCGCGGTATAGGCGTACCGCGCGTTGTCGAGCGGATTCTTGTACGGCACGAGCACCGTCTCCGGCACCTTGAGCCCGAGCCTGATCATCGCGCAGTAGGCCGCGTGCTTCTCCATCGACTGAAACGTGAACGGGCTGTTCAGCAAGTACACGCCGTCCATCAGCGCGACCTTCTTCAGCCACTCGCGCGGATGGTAGTACCAGTACGCGAGGCGGTCGATGACCAGGTTGTAGCGCGGCCGGTCACGCAGGCTGAACGGCTCGATGGTGATCCGTTCGGTGTCGAAGACATGCTTGCCGCCGCTGTCGTCGGTCACCGGGCCGAGCCCGCGCAGTATCTGCTCGAAGGCGCGCGGCCAGTCCTCCTCGGTCCCGAGCAGCATCCCGATCAGGTGCGTGGTCATACGCGGCTCCCGTCAGTAAGCAGAATCGCTGCAGGTGGTGGGCGAGCTGGGCGCGCCACGACGGCCAGTCGTGCGGCACATCGTGGCCCCATAGGTCAAGCTCATGCCTTATCTGTTTACCTTCGAGCAGCGCGGCGAACCGTCGCGTGCTGTCCAGCGACCCGGTGGTGTCCTCCCACTGGCCCTGGCCGCAGACCAGCAGCAGGCTGATCCGGTCGCGCAGCCAGCCGAGGTGGTCCCCGTTCAGGTGCCCGACGTAGTCCATCGGGTTGTTGAAGTACGACTCATTGCCGCGCTCGCCCCATGCGTGCCACGCACTCGGATCGTAATTACCGGAAAAACACAGCGCGAGCGGGAAGAGATCGGCACGCTTCAGCGCGAAGTTCGCCGCGTGAAAGGCACCAAGGCTGCACCCCAGCGTCACGATCTCCGGCGCGCCGCCGCAATCGGAATGGATAAAGGGCACGACCTCACCGAGAATCCACGCCTCGTAGCGGCCATGCTCGCGCGCCCGTTCCTCGGTCGGAATTGATTGGTTCGACCAGGACTGCGCGTCGTAGCTGTCGACGCAATACAGCTTCACCCGGCCGGAGTCGAGCAGTCCGGAGACGGCATCGACCATGCCGTTCTGATAAAAGTCTTCCGCTTTTCCCTGCTCGGACGGGAACACGAGCACCGGTCGGCCCCAGTGGCCATAGCTGAGTACGTTCACTGGCACATCTGCCGGAGCAGCCGGGTGAGGTGCGGATGAAAGGCGTCGCGCCACGCCGTGTAATTGTGCGCGTCCGGCACTTCGTGCAGTGTCGCCGGATAGCCGCGCGCATGCAATCGCTGCGTCAGCTGGCGGTTGTTGTCGAGGTTCTCCTCAGGTATGCCGCAGGTCAGCGATACCGGAACCGGCCAGTTCAGGCGGGCGCCGGCAACGAAGCGGAGGATCCGCTGGTAATAGGGAAACCAGCCTTCGTGCGCGTCGTATCGCAAGCTGAAAAAGCTCCCGGACTGAAGGAAAAGCGCATCGAACACGTTCGGGTAGAGCGAATGGGCGTGCAGCATCGCCAAGGCGCCGAGACTGGTGCCCATACCGATCGTGACCGGCGCCGGCGGAATCGCTTCGGCCAGCGCGGTCGCGTACCGGGTGCTGGCGGAATAATTGTAGTTCCGGTCGCCGGGATCGAGCAGCAAGGCCCGCACCGATGGCACGCCGGATGCCAGGTAGCGCGTCAGGCTCGAGAACGCGTCGTATTCGGGCCCGTCATGCACGACCAGCAGCGGCTCGTCGCCGGTGGCCCCCGGCGGAGACCACAGCCTGCCGGTGATGCGGCCGCTGCGGAATTCCGCGCTAAGGCCGGCGCCGGCTGGTGCGGCCAGCCAGGCTGGCGGCCGGTACTCCGGAAATTCAAGAACGCTCTTTTCCCCGAACGCCCCCGCGGCACGCCGCGGGTTCCCCGCATCGAGAACGGTCTCGCTTCCGCCGTCCGGGTACCGGAATTCGAGCTTGTACTCCATCCGGTTCACCGGCGGCCTGGCGATCACCAGCGTCCAGCCCGCGTCCTCGCGCGAGAAGTCCTGGCCGGAGACGCGGATCTCGGGGATCAGCCGGACGCCCGCCAAGCGGCCGTCCGGGTCCGGCACCCGGAAGGTAGCGGTGTCAGCGGCCACAGCGGACAAACCGGTCACATGCCTATCGTCCCCGCTCAACGCGCACGCTGACAATAGCGGCTCACCGGGCGAGCTCGCGTTCCAGCTGGGCGATCAGGTCGGGGCGGCCGCTGAGGGCCCAAAGGACCGCGGCCGGGATGCCTAGCTGCCGGGCCGCCTCGGCGACCACCGGGCGGCCCATGCCAAGCGCCTTGGCCAGCGTCTCGTCCCTGGCGTAGCCCGGCGGCAGGTCGTCGAGCGCCAGCTCAGCGGGCCTGCGGAACACCCCGTCCGGCCCGGGCAGCCAGGCCGCGCCGGCCGCCGCGTCGGCGAGCGCGGACCGGACCGTCTCCCGGGTGGCGTCCACGAACCCGTCCCGCACGGACTTCTCCACCACGCCTGCCACCAGCCGCCGGTTCGGCGCGAGCACCATGTTCCACACGTACTCCGAACGCGCGTGGCTCGGGTGCGCCAGCGCGAACGCCAGCCCGTCCACCGACGCGTCCGGGTCGAAGCCGTCCAGCCCGCGTTCGTGCCGGGCGAACCCGTCGACGAGCGGCACGTGCCCGAACGGCCCCGGCTCCCGTGCCGTGACCGCCACCGCGGACCGCACGCCCATCTCGCGCAGCCGCGTCAGCCACGGCCCGTACCGGTCCGCCGCGAACCACGCGTCCGGGTTGCCGCCGAAGTACACCTCCAGCTCCCGGCTCCGCTCGTACAGCCCGCCGGGCGCGCGCAGCGACTGCTCACCGGTCGCCGCGTTCTCCCCGATCAGGAACGCCGCCCCGGCCAGCTCTGCCAGCAGCTCCTGGCGCCGGCCGGCCGGCGCCTCGTCCATGGCGCGCATGATCAGCTCCAGGTCCGCGTCGTGCGTCGCCGGGTCAAAATCGGACCGAACGACCTGGAGTGCTTCGTCCACGATGTCCGGCGCGACGATATCCCAGGCGGACAGCAGCGGCTGCGCGGCCGGGGAATCCGCGATCGCCTGACGCACCATCGGGAACCGGCTGCCCGGCCGGGGCAGGAACACCGCGGGGCGGCCGTCGGTGCCGAACGCCATCACCTGACTGCCGTCCGCGAGCCGGATCACCGGCGTCCGCCGGGCCAGCTCGAGCCGCGCCGGGTCGGCCCGCAGGAACGCGTAATACCGGATGAGCCACTCGTCCGGGCGGGCCTGGAGGAACTCCGCGGTAGCGCCCTCGATCGCGTCCATCGCGGTGACCTCGGCGATGCCGACCTCGTCGTGCAGGTACTCGAGCAGCGCGGGCGTCAGGTCCCCGGACACGAACCGGTACGGGTGCCCGCCGCCGAACAGTTCGCGCAGCGCGGGGTCCGCCGTGATGCGCGCCTCGCGCGCCGTGGCATAGCCGTCTTCGGCCGGGATCAGCGGCTCGCTGCGCAGCGTGGCCCTGGCGGCGTCGAACAGCGGGCGGAAGAACGACTCCGGCGGGAACCGTGCCGGATCGATCGGCAGCGCGGCGATCGCACCCGTGGTGAGCAGGCCTTCGTCGCGCAGCTGGCGAAGGGTGCCGGAAAGCAGCGCGGCGGTCTCCCCGACGAGCGCCTGGTTGGCCGGGTCGTGCTCCCCCACGTTGTCCCTGGCCGGCGTCGTCCGGTACGGACCCTGGACGAGGAAGCCGAGGAACGTCTCCTTCGCGGTGGGCAGGAACACGGTCAGCGGCGACCGGTCGGCCGGGATTATCGTGCCGGTGCGCGGATCTTTCCGGAACGCGATCTCAACCATGCGCTCGTCGACGGGTCGCCGGAAGAGCAACCACCGGTCGTTCGGAGAATCACGGCGGACGATGTGACCAGCGGCATCCAGCCGGGCGATGTTCTTGAGGAAGAGCAGCGTCTCGGGCTTGATAGCGCGAAGCGCGGCGCGGATCTCCGCGGCGGCGCTCCGTGCGTTGTCCAGCGGGAACACGAACAGCGTTCCTGGCTCGGCGCGGGGCTCGATGGCGTACGGGCGGACGTAGCTCTCGATCCGGAACGCCTCGTCGCCGCTGTAGATCCGCGGCTCGCTGGTGTACGCGTACACCGCCTTGAAGCCGATGCCGAACTGCCCGATCTTGGTCAGCGCCTTGTCGCCGCGCGCCACGCCGCAGATGGCCACGACGTCTGCCGCGGTGAACGGCCGGCCGTCGTGGCGGACCTCGAGCCGGTCGTCGTACAGGGTGAAGCTCAGCTCGGTGGCGCCAGCGTCCTCGGCGTTCTGGATCAGCTCGAAGATGAAGTGGGTGCGCTCCGCGTACAGGCGCCCGAGCAGGTCCAGTACGGCCGTATCCCAGCCGTACCGCGCGATGTTCTCCTCGCGAATCTTCTGATAATCGGCGGGCATCAGGCCGATACGACAAGCAGGACGGTGTGGCCGATGCGGACCTTGTCACCCTTCTTCAGCCGCTGCGATGCGTAGATGCGGCGGTTGTTGAGGAAGGTGCCGTTCGTAGAGTCGAGATCCTCGACATACCACAGGCCGTGGGCGGACTGAAGCAGTGCGTGATGGCTGGAGGCGTGGTCGTCGGTAATTTTCAGGTTGCCCTGGCGGCCGACTGTGGTGTCGCCGTGAAACACGTGCGTGTCGTCGCCGACCTGGATGATCAGCGACTGGGTCCGCGCGCCCTCGGTGAGCGTCGCGTCCCCTTTGCCGGTGACGGCGGAGACGGCGACCTGCCAGCCGTGGCGTTCTCGTTCTGGCGTGTCGTCCCATTGCGGTAGGTCGTCCCGCCGCGCCGCCTTGCGGTAGGACTCATAGGCGAGCCGGGCGAGGTGGTTCAGGTCGGGGGTAGTCACGTTCCGATGATGTCAGAGACATCGCCGCAGTTGCGCGCCGCACTGGGTCACCGGATACGAAATACCGGAAAGCAGCCTACTGACAACCGCAGAAGACTGACCTAGCCTGTCTGGTATGGCCGTTATGGCATGGCAGCATCGGAGGTAATGGCCATGGGCAGCGCCCATCAAGAAAATGCCATCGTCCACATCACCGACCTACGAGACGTACCACTCGATCAGCTCAGCACCGATGTCGCGGCATCCGACCTGGTAAACACAGTTATGCGGGGGATGGAAGAGCCGTCGCGAGTCAGCGTAGCCGCATTTAGCTCAGGCATCTGAGGCGGTTATCTGCGTCGATGCGACGCGGGCCACTGTTTCGCAGTATGTCCTTAAGGTGCACGGACGCTGCAACCTGGCCTGCGACCACTGCTACGTTTACGAACACGCCGACCAAAGCTGGCGAGCCAAGCCGAAAGCGATCTCGTTGCCGACCGCGGCTACCGCTGGCTGGCGGATTGCGCAGCACGCCGCCGCGCATAACCTCCCGTCCGTTCATGTCATCCTGCACGGCGGTGAGCCGCTGCTGCTCGGCCGGGAGGAAATGCGCGGCGTGCTTTCCGCGCTTACCACGCGGATCGTACCAGTGACCAAGCTCGACCTCAGAATTCACACCAATGGCGTGCTCCTCGACGAGCAATGGTGTGAGCTGTTCGCGGAATTCGGCGTGCGGGTTGGCGTATCGCTGGATGGCGACCGGGCCGCCAATGACGTGCACCGCCGGTATGCCGATGGCCGGAGCAGCTTCGACGACGTACTGCGGGCACTGGCGCTGTTGCGCACGCCGCGATTCCGGCAGTTGTACGCCGGTATCTTGTGCACCGTCGATCTCGCCAATGATCCGGAGGCCGTGTACGCGGCGCTCGTCGCCGAGCGGCCGTCGCGGCTGGACCTGCTGCTGCCGCACGCGACCTGGGAGAACCCGCCCGGCCGGCCGGCCGGCGCGGCGCATCCGTACGCGGACTGGCTGCTGCGCGTCTACCGGCGCTGGACCGCCGACGGGCGCCCGGTGCCGATCCGGTTGTTCGATTCGGTCGTGTCGGCCGCGGGCGGCGGGCCGAGCTGGACCGAATCACTCGGCTTGGACCCGGCGGATCTGCTGGTCATCGAGACCGATGGCAGCTGGGAGCAGACCGACTCGATGAAGACCGCGTACGACGGCGCGCCAGCGACTGGAATGAACGTGCGCACGCACTCGGTCGACGAGGTGGCGCGGCATCCCGGCGTGGCTACCCGCCAGCGGGGGCTGGCCGGGCTGTGTGCCACCTGCCAGGCCTGCCCGGTCGTGCGGATATGCGGCGGCGGACTGTACTCGCACAGGTACCGGGCGGGAACCGGCTTCGACAATCCATCCGTCTACTGCCTGGACCTGATGACGCTGATCAACGAGATAGTGCCCCGGCCGCGCGCGGCCACGCCGCCGCGCACGCCACACGAACTTCCCGACGGAGCATTCGACGCGCTGGCCGCCGGGCCGGGCACCGTCGCCGCCATCGCGACGATGGCGCAGGCCAGGCAGTCCGTGACGCGAGCGCTGGTCGCCGCCGTCGCGGCGGAGGCCGGCTGGCGCGACCAGGACCTGCGGCAGGCGGCGGCCGATGGCTGGGCCATGCTGTGTGCGCTGGACGCGCGGCAGCCAGAGATCGTCGCGGACCTGTTCGCCCATCCGTACACGGCCGCGTGGGCGATACGGTGCCTGCGGCCGCCGGCCGGGGCGGACCGGGACCTGGATCGCGCGCACCTGGCCTGCCTCGCCGTCGCCGCGGCGATCCGGACCGCAGAGCCGGCCGACCTCGTCGTGCCGGTACGCGACGGATATGTGTTCCTGCCCACGGCCGGGGCGATCAGCGTGCCAGCCGGTCGCACCGCGCTGATCGGCGTCACCGGCGGCCGTGCGCACGTGAGCGCGCCGGATCACGGCGGCTGGCTGCCGGCCCGGCGGATCAGCGGGCCCGTTCTGCACACGATCGTCGAGGACCTCGACCCGTTCCGCGACTGTCAGAACTGGGCGGTCGCCGGCCGCCTCGCCGAGCCCGAATGGCGGATCTGGCACACCGCCCTCGACGGATCCGGCCGGCGACTGCACCGGGAACTGCCGGCATATGGCGCGGTGCTCGCCGCGGGGCTGCGCGCCGTCGTCCCGCTCCAGCCCAGCGCCGGTGGCATGCGCAGCAGCACGGCGCGGCAGGCGCACGGCGCGGTGGCGCTGGCGCTGCCCGCCGAGGCACACGCCGTCGACGAACTGCTGATCCACGAGTTCCAGCACGTCAAGCTCAACGGCCTGCTCGACATGTACGAGCTGTTCGACCCGGCAAGCACCGAGCGGCTGAAAGTGCCGTGGCGGGACGACCCCCGGCCCGTGGAGGGAGTACTGCACGGGATCTACGCCCACCTGGCGGTGAGCCACTACTGGCGAGCCCGCGGCGGCGCGCACCGGCAGAAATACCTGCGCTACCGCTCCTGGGTGCGGGGGGCGGCCGAGGCGCTCGCCGCCACCGGTGCACTCACCAAGCAGGGGGAACGGTTCGTCGCGGGCATGGTGTGCGGGACCGATGACGGGTAGGCCGGCCGATTTGGGACAGGTACCGATATTTCAGGTATTTACTGATATCGGCTCTGGTTTCGTGACGCGATTGCGTCGCGAGATTATCACCGTTCCGCCAATGGGCGCCGATGTCGTGACACAATGGCGTGAATGGCAGCAAGCCTCTTCGGCGCCGCCGTTGCTCACAGCTAGCCCGGCGGGAGGTAGCTACCGCGTGGCCGAGGAAGTCCGCCCGCGTACGCCGTTGTTCTTCATCAGCTACGCGCATTCGGGCGGACGCCAGCGGATTACCAAGTTCTTCGCCGACCTCACCGAAAACGTCGCCCAGCTCGTCGGGCGACCCGTCGGCGCCGATCCCGGCTTCATCGACACGCGTATGCCGGATGGCAGTCGATGGTCACCGGAGTTGCTCGACGCCGTCGGCGGGTGCCGGGTATTCGTCGCCATGCTGTCGGGTCCGTACACGACCAGTCCGTGGTGCGGCATGGAGTGGTACGCGTTCGCGCAACGGACGGTGATCCCCAAACCGGGCGCCAGCTCAGTGCACGGTACCTGCGTCGTGCCGGTGATCTGGGCGCCGATTCTTCCCGCGCAGGCGCCGCGGGAGGTGCGGGCGCTGCAATTGTTCACCCCGGACGGGCCGCTGATCGATCCAGCCATTCCCGAGCTGTACGAGGCCCACGGGATTTACGGGCTGATGACCATGGGTCTGGATACGTCCTACCAGACGGTCGTCTGGGAACTTGCCAAGCACATCCGCGACATCTACTACGGCTATGAGGTAGTACCGCTCGTGCTACGCGAGGACCAGCTTCACGACGCATTCCAGGAGGGCGGATCATGACCGGACCCGCGCTGACAGCGGACGCGGTCGGGGTGCGCGCCAGCTATTTCTACCTGAGCTACGCGCACTCCCCGCCACTGGAAGGCGCCCGGGATGCCTCGCATGACCGGTGGGTGCGGTCGTTCTACACCGAACTCGCCGCGGCCGTCCGCCGGCACGCACCGCGGCGCCGGTCCCACCTGGTCACCGGCTTCTACGATCAGGAGATCCCGCTCGACTCCAACTGGAAGGCGCTGCTCACCCGCGCGCTGAGCGCCGCGGAAGTCTTCGTGCCGCTCTACTCGGAGGGGTACTTCACCCGGTCCTGGCCCGGCCGCGAATGGGCCTGCTTCCAGCAACGGCTGACCGACGCCGAGGTCAGCGAGCCGCTCAGCCGGGTGATCCCGGTGCTCTGGGTGCCGCTGCCGCCCGGCCGGACGCCACCCGCGCTTGACCGTGCGCTCGCGCTTGGCGCCGGCGACCAGGTGTACCTGGACAACGGCCTCGCCGCGATGCTCCGGCTGACGCCGTACCGTGCGCGTTACGAGGCGATCGTGGAACGCCTCGCCGCGCAAATCGTCGACCTCGCGGAAAGCTCTCCGCTGGCGCCATCCCCCGTGCCGGACATCGATGACATGCAAAGCGCGTTCAGCCCGAGCGAGTCGACCGCGCTGCTGGCGGTGGCGGTCATGGCTTCGGCGGGCACCGCCTGGCGGCCGTTCCGCGAACAGCAGCTTTCGCTCGCGGACTACGCGGCGACGATCGGAGAGCAACTCGACTTCGCCGTGCTCATCACGGACGCCAAGGCCGGCGGCCAGTTCGACCGCAACCCCGGCGCGCTGCTCATCGATCCCGCGGTCGTCGCGAACAGCCGGGATCAGCGGATGCTGCGCGACCTCGCCCGCGAGCTGCCGGCCTGGGTGGTGCCGGTGATCGTGCTCGACTCCTCGTCGGGCGAACGTGTGACGGAGGATGTGCGTACCGTCAAAGCTATCCTTGAGTCGACCTCGCATCCCCGTACCGAGCCGATGCGTCGCGCCCTGCGGGGCATCGGTTCGCTCGCGGACTTCGTGGCGCTCATGCCGTTCCTGATCGCCGAGGCAGAACGGCAATATCTGCGGCACGGGCCGATCGAGCGTACTGTGGCCCCGGCTGGTTCCCGTCCCCGCCTGTCCGATGGCGAAGGAGGTACCCGATGACTGGCAAGGCAGACACCGAAGACGGCCAGATCGTCACGTTCTACTCCTACAAGGGCGGCACCGGCCGCACGATGGCGCTGGCCAACGTCGCCTGGATCCTTGCCGCCAACGGCCTGCGCGTGCTGGTCGCCGACTGGGACCTGGAGTCGCCGGGTTTGCACCGGTTCCTGCGGCCGTTCCTGCCGTCCGAAACCGATGTCGCCGACACCCCCGGCATCATCGACCTGATCCGGGGCTATCAGCGCGTCGCCGCGAAGACCGAGGGCCCCGCGCGGCTGGACGGCCTCATCAGGGACCTGGCCAGGGTGGAGCAGTACGCCTTCTCGCTGGACTGGGACTTCCCCGGCGACGGCACACTCGACTTCCTGTCCCCCGGCAAGCAGAACCGCGACTACGTGGCGACGCTGGCGAGCCTGGACTGGGACAGCTTCTACGCCGACCTGAACGGCGGTGAATTCCTCGACGCGCTCCGCGATGACATGAAGCGCCACTACGACTACGTGCTCATCGACAGCCGGACCGGGCTGGGCGACATGGCCGACATCTGCACGGTCCACCTGCCCGACGTGCTCATCGACTGCTTCACGCTGAGCATCCAGGGCGTCGAGGGCAGCGCCGACGTCGCCAAGCGCATCCAGCAGCGCCACCGTGACCGCCGCATCCGCATCCTGCCAGTACCGATGCGGGTCGACGACAAGGCGGAGAAGGAGAAGGTCGAGGCCGGCCACGCGGCCGCGGTGCGGCAGTTCGCCGGGCTGCCGACGGGCATGTCCGAGGCGCAGCGCCGCGACTACTGGGCCGCCGTCGAGGTGCCTTACCAGGCGTTCTACTCGTTCGAGGAGACGCTTGCCGTGTTCGGCGACCCGCCGGGCTCGCCGGGCTCGCTGCTCGCGTCGTTCGAGCGGATCACGGCGCACGTCACCGACGGTGCGGTGACCGGCCTGCCGCCCATGGACGAGCAGGTCCGGCTCCGCACCAAGCAGCTCTTCGCCCGCCGTGCACCGCTGCGTGGCGACGAGATCGTGCTCGAGTTCTACCCGGAAGACCAGGTCTGGGCCGAGTGGATAGAGTTCGCCTTGCGCGACACGGACATCAGCGTCCGGGAGCGGCGCCTCGATGAGCACGCCACGGCAGAGCCGGCGGAGTCAGCCGATTCCCACCTCAGGTCGCTGGTCGTCGTCTCGGCGACGTACCTGTCGCGCCGGGGCAGGCAGCTGGCACAGATCGGCGCCCAGGCTATCGCGGTGTACGTGACGCCGACGCCGCCGCTGGCTGAGTTCCCGGCGGGCTCGGCGATATTCCTCGCCGGAGTGCCGGAGAAGGATGCGGTGGAGCGGCTGCGCCGGATCCTCGGGCTGACCGGCAAGCCAGCCATGGCCGCGGGCGGCGTCCGGTACCCGGGCAACGAGCCCACCATCTTCAACACGCTGGCGCGTAATCCGCAGTTCACCGGCCGTGAGGACGCCCTGCTCCAGCTTCGCGAGCAGCTCCGCGACTACGGCACGGCCGTGGTCCTGCCCGTTGCGTTGCACGGCCTCGGCGGCGTCGGCAAGACCCAGGTCGCGCTCGAGTACGTGCACCGCTTCAAGACCGACTACGACCTGGTGTGGTGGATCGACTGCGGCGCGGCGCAGTTCGTCGACGCGTCACTGGCCGACCTGGCCGTCCAGCTTCGTGAGCGTTTCGCCGTACCGGCGCCGAGCACCGCGAACGTCGCCGAGGCGGTCCGCGTGGTGCTCGAAGTGCTGGGCCGCGGGACCGCGGTGCCCAGGTGGCTGCTCATCTACGACAACGCCGAGGACATCGAGAGGATCAGGCCGCTGCTGCCGCACGGCGGCGGCCACGTCCTGATCACGTCCAGGAACCGGACCTGGGCGGAGAGCGGCACCCGCCCGCTTCCCGTCGAGGTGTTCAGCCGGGAGGAGAGCATCGCTCACCTGCGGCACCGCGTGCCGTCGATCAGCACCCAGGAGGCGGACCGGCTGTCCCGGATACTGGGCGACCTGCCGCTCGCGATGGCGACCGCCGGCGCCTGGCTGGCGGAGACGAACCAGCCGGTCGACGCCTACATAGCCGAACTGGAGCGCGAGCCCACCCGGACGCTGTCCGTCAGCCAGTTTCAGGAGTACCCGGTCCCGCTGGCCAACGCGTGGGACCTGTCGCTCACCCGGCTCGCCGAGCGGTCACCGGCCGCGGCGCGGCTGTTCGAACTGTGCTCGGTCATGGCGAACGCGATCGCGACCGACCTGCTGTACAGCCCGGCCATGGCGGAGATGCTCGAGCCCTACGACCCCGCGCTGTCCGAGCGGATGATCATCGGCCGGGTCGTGCAGGAGATCAACCGGCTGGCGCTGATCAAGCTCGACGCCGCGTCCGGGCAGGTCATCGTCCATCCGCTCGTCCGGGCGGCGGTCCAGGACCGGATGCCAGAGGACGAGCGCGCCGCCGCGCGCCGTGATGTCCACCAGATCCTCGTCGCGGCCCGGCCGCGCCGCGACGTAGACGAGCCGGCCACCTGGAGCCGGTACCGGTACATCTGGCCGCACCTGGAGCCGACCGAGGCGATGCTGTCGGCCGAGGAACCGGTGCGCCAGCTGTTCGTCGACCGGATCCGGTACCTCTGGCTGCGCAGCGACCTGCCGAACGGACGCCGGCTCGCCCACGATCTCGTTAGCGCATGGCAGGCCATGGAATCGGTCGAGTCCGATCAGGCGCGCGCCGCAGCGCTGCACCGGCAGTTGCTCCAGGTGCGGTTCAACCTGGCCAACATCCTCCGTGAGCTGGGCTTCTACGAGGAAGCGCAGGAACTCGACCGGAGCGTGCTCGCCGAGCAGACCGCCATCCTCGGACCCGAGCACCCCCACACGTTGATGACCGCGGGCAGCCTGGCCGCCGACCTGCGCGCCGACGGCCGGTACGCCGAGGCGCTCGCGATGGACCAGAAGACGTATCCCTCCTGGACCGAGCTGTTCGGCGAGAACCACCCCCGCACGCTGAGCGCCGCGAACAACCTCGCGGTCTCCTACCGCCTCAACGGAGACGTGACCGCCGCGCTGCGGCTGGACGCCGACACGTACGAGCGGTTCCGTACGACGGTGGGCAACCGGCACTATGCGACGCTGATTTCAGCTCGCAACGCTGCCCGCGATCTTCTCGAGGCCGGACGTTACGCGGAGGCCGCGACCCAGACGCAAGAAATCGCGGAGCTGTGCGCGGATACCTTCGGCAGGAATTCCTTCAGCGCGCTCGACGCGCAGATTCTGCTGGGCGTGGCCCTGCGCAGCGCCGGACGCGCCGAGGAAGCCGAGCCAGTGCTGGTGACGGCGCTGGACCGGCTGATCGCCAACTTCGGGGAGTCGAGCGGTTCCACGCTGGCCTGCCGGCTCAGCCACGCCACGAACCTGGAGTCGCTCGACCGCTTCGCGGAGGCGGCGGTAGAGATCCGGCATGTGCTCGACATTTACAGTGAGCGGCACGGGCCCGACCACCCGCACACACTGGTCTGCGAAGTGAACCTGGCCACCGCGCTGCGTTTCGTGGACGAGCACAACGAAGCCATGCGGGTGATCCGTCGCGTACTGGCGGACCTGCGCCTGGTGCTCGGCGATCTCCATCCGTATACCCTCGCCGCGTCGATGGTGCTCGGCGTCCTGCTGACCGACGAACGGAACCTGGCGGAGGCCGAGCAGGTCGAGGCCACCGCCGCCGCCGACATGGCGCGCACCCTGGGCCCAGGACATCCGGACACGCTGCGTTGCCGCGCCAACCTGCTGCTCACCCGTCAGCAGCGCGGCGAGAGCGGCGCCGCCACCGAACGCGAGGCGGTGATCAGTCAGCTGGCGGCCGTGATCGGTGCCGAACACCCCAACGTGGAGACGCTGCGTAAGGAGCGCAGGCTGATGCGAGCGCTGGACCCGCAGCCGTTCTGAACCACGGGTTCCTTGAGCCAGACAAGGACCTCGGGCAGGATCTCCATCGCGTCGAAATGCGCCGCGCTGGGCTCGATGTCGACCACGACATTGTTATTGCCGTGGCCATTCTGGATCTTCCGGGACAGCCACTGCGTGTGCGTCACCGGGTTGTACACGTCGTCCTCGCCATGCCAGAGCAGCACCGGCACCTTGATCGAGGAGAGCTCGAATCCCCAGGGAGTGCACAGCGCCACGGCATCGTCTATCCAGCCGTCCGCGCCATTACGGAATGCCTCGGAATAGGTCTCCGTCAGCAGTTTGCGCATGCCGAAATCCTCGACGATTCGCCGGTCCGGTTCGGTCATCTCGCCGAGCAGCTTGGCGATCAGGATCTCCGGATCCTCGCGGATTTCGCGCGCCCGTTTGGTGAAGTCCCGGGCGATGGCCGCGGCATCTTTCGTGGCCCCGGCGTAGTCATCCACGTTCGAGTTTGTCATTCCCTCGGACCATTCGAGGTCGTCGGCATCCCGCGGCGCCGGGCTGACCAGCGCGGCGACAGCGGTGATCCGGTCCTCGAGCAAGGCCCCACAGGCCAATGCGTGCGGACCGCCGCCGGACCGGCCGGCCACGGCGAACCTCTTGATGCCCAGGGAATCCGCGATCGCGAGCACATCTGACGCCGCATCGGCAACCTGGCGCCCCTCATGCCGATCAGACCCGCCATATCCCGGCCTGTCGTAGCAGATCAGCCTGACGCCCAGGCGATACAGAACGCTCGCACGCGGTCGCGGACCGTTGCGGCTGCCGGGCATGCCGTGCAGAAGAAAGACTGGCGCGCCGTCGGTAGCTCCCACGCAATCCACGGCGAGGCGGCGACCGTCGGCGGCCTGTACCTCCTGCATCACCCAAGCCCTCCAGGTCCGCCGCCATACCGAATATACCGGCAGACAATAGTAGAGCGCTCAAGGCCCACACGAGCACCGATCGCGGCCCCGCCGACCGCAGTTCTATGTCGAGCAGCCCTCGCTTTAAGGGTAAACCAGCAAAGACCCGCTGGCCAGGGGGCTATTTTTACGGCCATTACAATAGCCGAACGACATGCGGCGATTGCACGCAGTCTGCTCCGACATTTCTCCTTTTATCAGCCTCGCCCCACCAGTCACATCGAGTGCGCGACGGGCCTGGGAGTTCGCGGACATCCGGCGTATAGCGCGCTTGTCGTGCAGATTGCCCGCAGTGCCTGCTTTTGGCCCAGTACGTTCGGTGTCAGTTCCGGCTGCGCAAAGTGGTCCGAAAGTATTGCGGACAGTTACCCCTCGGACCGGGCCCAGTTGGCTTGTTCCGGGGGCTGGCCGGGTTCGCCGGCCGCCCGGCCGCCTGGCCGCCCGGCGGGGCGGCGGGGCGGCGTGCCGACCGCCCGGCGGGGCGGCGGGGCGGCGGGGCGGGCGGGCGGCTTCGATGGGCGGGGACGGGTCCCGGTAACGTGGTGTTTTTGCCTTTCGTGGTAACGCGGCCCTCGGGTGCGGGGGTCGATCTTCCACGAGGGGGTAATCGTCCACGTTGCTGACGGGCCTGCCGGTGGGCTCGTGTCCCGGTAGCCGCACGGTGCACTCCAGGCACAGGCTGCGCACCGTCGGCCGCGCGGCACTCGCGCCGGGCGGCCCGCAGGTGAGCTGCCGCGCGAAGTAGCCATCAGTGTCCGGATCGGGGGGTAACTATCCGCAATAATCCGAGCGCGCCGCCGACGCGCTCGGAATGGGCCAGATGTCCTGATCCGGGGACGGCCATGTCAGGTTCTGGCCGGCCGGTAGACGTTGATGACCGTCCCGTCGGGGAACCTATTGGCCTCGGCGAGATCCAGCGAGAGCGGCCTAGCCAGGTCCTTGAACAGCGGCAGCCCGCTCCCGAG
>Ga0070741_10003239_pt1 | contig 40949 bp, 39 predicted proteins | sample Coa_R1_4_FD_66440 | JGI IMG/M metagenome (GOLD analysis project Ga0070741, IMG submission 66440) | Surface soil microbial communities from Centralia Pennsylvania, which are recovering from an underground coalmine fire - Coalmine... | ecosystem: Environmental > Terrestrial > Soil > Unclassified ...
GGAGCTCAGGACGTCGTACTTCGACACGCCCGACTTCCGGTTGTGGCGCCAGGGGATGACGCTGCGCCTGCGCTTCGAGCGGGGGCCCGATGACGACCGTGCCATCTGGACCTTGAAGCGGACACAACGCCCGGACGGGCCGACGCTCGACCGGACGGAGGAGTCCTGGGGGGGCGATGTCCACCGCTTCCCACAAGAGGCGACCGACCTGTTGCGGGGCGTGGTGCGGCGGGCGACCCTCGAGAAGGTCGCCGACCTTGTGACCACCCGCCGACGGCTGCTGTTCCACGACGCGGACGGCACGCCCAGCGTCGAGCTCGACGACGACACCGTCACCGTCGTGAGCGGCGGTCGCGACGGGGTGCGGTTCCGGCAGCTCGAGCTCGAGCTGCGCGGCGGCCACGCCGTGCCCGACGTCCTGCTCCACCGCCTCCGTGGCGCCGGCGCGCGCAAGGGCGACGAGCCCAAGCTGGCAAAGGCGATCGACCTCCCGCCGATCGAGGTGCCGCCGGCCCACAAACCGCTCCTCGGCGACGTCGTGCGCGAACGCATCGGTGCGCTGTTGCGCGACCTGCTCGACAACGACGTCATGCTCCGCCGCGACGCCACCAACCCGCCGATCGACGCCGTCCACGACGCCCGGGTCGCCACCCGCCGGCTGCGCTCGGACCTGAAGACGTTCCGCGACGCGCTCGACCCGATCTGGGTCCGCAACACGCGCGCCGAGCTCGAGTGGCTCGGCACGCTGCTCGGCAGGGCGCGCGACGCCGACGTGCTCGCCCCCACGTTGCGCAGTGCGCCGAGCGACCGGACGTCGGACTCCGACGGCAAGGCGGTGCTGCGCTCGGGCCTGGCCCACGAGCGGCGGGTGGCGGCGCGCGAGCTGGCCGAGGCGATGGGCAGCCCGCGGTACTTCGACATCCTCGACCGGCTCCACGCCGCGGCGCGGGTCCCGCCGTTCTCGGCCGACGGCCCCGCCCACGAGCCGGCTGCACGCGCCGTGCCCCGCCTGGTCCGTCGCGCCTGGCGGCGGCTGGAACACGAAGTGCGCGACGCTGGCAACGACCCGCCCGACACCGAGCTGCACCGCATCCGCATCAAGGCCAAGGAGGTCCGCTACGCGTCCGAAGCGGCGGCGCCCGTGTGCGGCACGCGAGCGGCGCGCCTGGCCAAGGAGGCACGGCGGCTCCAGGACCTCCTCGGCGAGCACCACGACGCGGTGGCCGCCGAGGCGTGGCTGCGCGGCCAGGCGTCCAGCCCGGTCGTCGCGTTCGTCGCCGGCCGGCTCTCGGCTGAGCAGCACCGCCGCCAGCAGGACCTTCGGGCGCAATGGCGCCCAGCGTGGCGGCGCCTCCAGCGCAAGCGCCTCCGGGCCTGGCTGCGCTGACGCCGCGCCCGTTGCGGCCGCGCCGCTAGGGCTCGAGCCAGGCGACGCCGATCCACCCCGGGCCGGTGTGCACAGCCATCGCCGGGCTGAACGGCACCACGCGCGGGCGCCCGGGCAGGAGCGACGCCAGGCGGCGGGCCAGCCGTTCCTCGGCGGCGTGGAACACGAGCGACGGGCCATCGCCGGCGCCGCACGCCCGGCGCAGGGCGTCGACGGGGTCGACGCCGGGCATGTCGCCGACGTGGGCGACCGTGCCGTCGTGGAACCGGAACAGCGACGGCACGGCGGCGCCGACGCGCCCGGGCCTCGAGTCGGGCAGCGAGGCGTTCTGCTCCACGGCGCGCATGGTCGGCAGGGCGGCGAGCAGGTCCGCCCGCCCTGCGACCTCACGGGCGACCGCGGCGGCCTCGGGCGCAGAGGCCCCACCCTCGACGGCGTCGATGACGGCGAGCACGACCAGGCTCTGCGCGGCAGCGGCCGTCCGGCAGTCGACGACCTCGACCGGTCGTGTCGCGAGACGCCGGGCGACGCTCGCGTTGCGGTACATGACGGTGAACTCGACCGCGGGCGTGATCACCACGGCAGCGTCGAAGTCGCCTTCCTCCATGGCTTTCACGTACTCGGCGGCGGTCGGAGGGCTTGACCGGACCCGCTCCCCGGCAGCCAGCGCGGCATAGACCCGCGGCGCCGTCTCGGGGCCGTCCGCCAGCTCGCAGTCGTCGAGCAGGATCGAGATGGGCAGCACGCGCACGTGGGGCCGGTCGGCGACCCGGGCCGGGAGGCACGCGCTCGAGTCGGTGACGACGAGGACCCGTCCCGTCGATGCGTGCTTCACCACGACAGGGCACCATGGAGCGCGTGCAGGCGTTCCCAGTCTCCGAACTGGCGCACAGGACCGGGGTCAAGGTCCCCACCATCCACGCCTACCTCCGCCAGGGGCTGCTGCCCGCGCCCGTGCGCGTCGCCGACAACCGGTTCCTCTACGACCGCCGCCACGTCGAGGCCCTCGGGCTGATCCGGCTGCTCCGCGAGCGCCGCCACCTCCCGATCGAGACCATCAAGGAGCTGCTGCCGACGCTGCTCGGTGTCGAGGGCGAGGAAGAGCACGCGTTCCGCTCCGGCATGTGGGAGGAGGTGCTCGGACGGTACTTCCCGGACGACGGCCCGTCCTCCCCACAAGCCACCCTCACGGCCGCGGCGCGGGCGATCTTCGCCCGCCGCGGCTACGCCGAGACGTCGATCGACGAGATCTGCGCGCGCGCCGGCATCGCCAAGGGCACGTTCTACCGGGCCTTTGCGTCCAAGGACGACGTCTACCTGGCGGCCGCCGAATCCGTCGCCGGCGCCGTGCTGGACGCCGTCGCCACCACCCAGGCGCCCGTGCCGGTGGACGACCTGGCCAAGGCCCTCGCGCCGTACGCCGGGCTGCTCCTCGAGGTGGCCAGCCGGGCGCTGCTCGGCGAGCCCGGCCACGGCGGCGTGGTCCCCGGTGTCGTCGACCGCATCGCCGACGGGCTCGCCCGGCGCCAGCGCGGCGGGGGGCGCGGCTCCCGCCGCGCCGTCGAGGCCGCCATGGCCCGCGTGGTCGGCGAGGCCATCGGGCTGCACGCTTGACGGGGTCTCGGCGCCCACATATATCGTGGTGACTGACAAGTCGCGGAACTATACGTACCGGGGGAGCCGCGTGCTGCCAGCGCCTGAGGAGTTGATGGAGCTGGCGGGGTCTGAGAACTTCCCCGTCGCCTCCCGGCTCCTGCCCCGGCGGTACCGGACCCACCTGCTCGCCATCTACGGCTTCGCCCGGCTGGCCGACACCATCGGCGACGAGGCGCGCGGCAACCGGCTCGCCCAGCTCGACTGGCTGGAGGCCGACCTCGAGCGCGCACCGGCGGGAGCGGCGGCGCACCCCCTCGTACGCCGGCTCACGCCGCTGATCGACGAGCTCGGCGTGCCGCTCGCCCCCTTCCGCGCCCTGATCGCCGCCAACCGGGTCGACCAGCACCGCACCCGCTACGAGACGTTCGACGACCTGCTCGGCTACTGCGCCCTGTCGGCCGCGCCGGTCGGGCACCTCGTGCTCGCCGTGTTCCGCGCCACGACGCCGGAGCGCACCGCCTGGTCCGACGCCGTGTGCGCCGGGCTGCAGGTGGTCGAGCACCTCCAGGACATCGGCGAGGACGCCCGGCGCGGCCGCGTGTACGTGCCCGTGGCCGACCAGCGCCAGTTCGGCGTCGAGGTCTCCGACCTCCACGCACCGACCGCCTCGGGCGCGCTCCGGCGGCTCGTGGCCTTCGAATGCGACCGCGCCCGCGCCCTGCTGGGGAGCGGGCGCCCGCTGGTCGCCAGCCTCCGTGGCTGGGCGCGGGTGGCGATCGCCGGCTACGTGGCCGGAGGCGAGGCCTCGCTGGACGCCATCGCCGCGGCCGGCTACGACGTCCTCGCCCACCAGTGCACGCCGCGGCCGCGCCGCCTGGTGGCCCACGCCGCCCCGCTGCTGGTGCACCGGTGAACGCCGAGACGGCCTACGCGCGGTGTGAGGAGATCACCCGGCGGGAGGCCAAGAACTTCTCGTACGGGATCCGCCTGCTGCGCCCGCCCGAGCGCCGGGCCATGTCCGCCCTGTACGCCCTCGCCCGGCGCATCGACGACATCGGCGACGGCGATCTGGCGCCGCCCGACAAGCTGGCGGCGCTCGACGGGGTGCGCGCCGAGCTGGCCGTCCTGTCCCCCGCGTCGGACGACCCGGTCATCGCCGCCGTGGCGGACGCCGCGGCGCGCTACCCGATCCCCCTCTCCGCCCTCGAGGAGCTCATCGACGGCTGCGAGATGGACGTCCGTGGCACGACGTACGAGACGATCGACGAGCTGGTGGTCTACTGCCGGCGGGTCGCGGGGACGGTCGGCCGGCTCACGCTCGCCGTCATCGGGTCCTCCGACATGGCGACCGCGGTGCCGCTTGCCGACGCCCTCGGCGTCGCCCTCCAGCTCACCAACATCCTCCGGGACATTGTCGAAGACCGCGCCATGGGCCGGGTCTACCTGCCGGCCGCCGATGCCCGCGCCGTCGGGTGCGCGCCGGACCTGACCGGCCCCATCACCGCGCTGGTCGCGTTCGAGGCCCGGCGGGCGCGCGAGTGGTTCGACCGCGGGTTGCAGCTGCTCCCCCTGCTCGACGGCCGGGGCCGGGCGTGCGTGTCCACGATGGCCGGGATCTACGAGCGCCTGCTCGTGCACATCGAACGCGAGCCGGAGGCGGTGACCCGCGGGCGGCTGTCGCTCCCGACGTCGGAGAAGCTGATCGTCGCCGCGCGGGGCCTGGCCGGGGCATGGCGGTGACCAGCTCCGTCGCCGTCGTGGGGGGAGGGCTAGCGGGGATCACCGCGGCGCTGGCCTGCGCGGACGCGGGAGCGGAGGTCGTACTCGTCGAGCGGCGCGCCCGGCTGGGGGGCCTCACGTGGTCGTCGCGGCGCAACGGCCTGTGGTTCGACAACGGCCAGCACGTGTTCCTGCGCTGCTGCACCGAGTACCTGCGGCTGCTCGACCGGCTCGGCGTCGACGACCTCGTCTCCCTGCAGGACCGCATGACCGTGCCCGTCCTCGCCCCCAACGGGCGCACGTCGGTGATCCGCCGGTCGGCCCTCCCACCGCCGTACCACCTCGGCGCGTCGCTGCTCCGCTACCGTCACCTGTCGATGCGGGACCGGGTGGCGCTCGGCCCCGCCGTGCGAGTGCTGATGAAGGTCGACCCCGACGACCCGGTCTCCGACACCACGACGTTCGGCGCGTGGCTGGGGGCCCACGGGCAGCGCCCGCGGGCTGTGCACGCGCTGTGGGACCTGATCACGCTGCCGACGGTCAACCTGCACGCGGAGGAGGCGTCGCTGGCGCTGGCCGCGCGCGTGTTCCGCACCGGGCTGCTCGACGACGCCGCCGCCGGCGACATCGGCTGGTCGCGGGTCCCGTTGCAGCAGCTGCACGGCGACGCCGCGACGCGGGCGCTGGAGGCTGCGGGCGTCGAGCTGCTCCTGTCGACGCCGGTCGAGCGCGTGGACGGCGCCTCGGTCACGACCGACGCGAGGACGATCGGCGCCGACGCCGTCATCCTCGCCGTCCCCCATGACGTGGCGGCCGCCATGGTCCCGTCCGGCGCGCTCGACGCGCCCGAGCGCCTCGGGTCGTCGGCGATCGTCAACGTGCACGTGGTCCTCGACCGGCGCGTCACCGAACTCGCGATGGCTGCAGTGGTCGACTCCCCGCTCCAATTCGTCTTCGATCGGTCAGATTCCGCGGAGCTGCCGCGCGCAGAGGGGCAATGCCTTGCGGTGTCGCTGTCGGCCGCGGACGAGTACCTCGCGTGGCCCACGTCCGCACTGGTGCGCCACATCACCGACGCGTGGGCCGCGGTGTTCCCTGCGGCACGACACGCCAACGTGCGGGACGCATCGGTCGTGCGCGAGCCGCGCGCCACGTTCCGCGGAGTACCGGGGACCGCCCGGTTGCGCCCCGCCGCCGCCACCCCGGTCCCCGGGCTCTTCGTCGCCGGAGCGTGGACCGCCACGGGGTGGCCGGCAACCATGGAGGGCGCGGTGCGCAGTGGTCGCACGGCGGCAGCCCTCGCGTTGGACCAGGCGGCCCCAGTCAGGTTAGGAGGCAGTCAGTGACCGCTCGTCCGCTTGTCCAACCGCGTGCCCTCGACCGGGCGCGCGACCTCGTGCAGCCGCCGCTGCTCGCCGCCGTGTCCCGGTTGAGCGACGAACTGCAGGCGCCCGTACGGCACCATCTCGGCGGCGGCGGCAAGCACGTGCGCGCCGCGCTCGCGCTGTTGGCCGCCGAGGCGTGCGGCGCCGACGCGGAGACCGGCATCCCGGGCGCCGTCGCCATCGAGCTCATCCACAACTTCTCGCTCCTGCACGACGATGTCATCGACGGCGACCGCGAGCGCCGCCACCGGCCGACGGTGTGGGCCGAGTTCGGCGTGGGCCCCGCGATCATCGCGGGCGACGCCCTCGCCACGCTGGCCATGGAGGTCCTGCTGGAGGACGCCAACCCGCACGCGGCGCGCGCCGCGCTCGAACTGGCGCGCGCCTCGCAGGCGATGATCGCCGGGCAGGCCGACGACATGGCGTTCGAACCGCGCACCGTCGTCAGCGTCGAGGAGTGCCTGACGATGGAGGAGCGCAAGACCGGCGCGCTCCTGTCGTGCGCCGCCGCGCTCGGCGCCATCCTCGCCGGCGCTCCGGCGGCGACCGTGGACGCACTGCGCGAGTACGGCCGCCACCTCGGCATTGCCTTCCAGGCCGTCGACGACCTGCTCGGCATCTGGGGCGACCCTGCGGTGACGGGCAAGCCGGTCGGGAGCGACCTCCGCCAGCACAAAAAGACGTTGCCGATCGTGATCGCGGTCGCCGCGGCCGACGGGCTGGCGGGCGAGTTCGTCGCCCTGCTGCGCGGCCGGCTGTCGGAGCGTGAGGTCGCGACCGCGGCGCAGTTCGTCGAGGGCTACGGCGGGCGCCAGGCGACGATGCAGATGGCCGAGGAGCACCTCGCCACCGCGCTGGGCGCACTCGAGTCCGTCCCGCTCGCCGAGGGTCCGGCCGCCGAGCTGGCCGACGTCGCCATGTTCGTGGTGGGGCGCGACCGTTGACCCTCGTCTCGCCCGCCCCGGCCGTCACCACGGCGCTGGACCGCGCGTGCGGCGCGCTCCGGCGGCTGCAGCACGGCGACGGCTGGTGGAAGGGCGAGCTCGAGACGAACGTCACGATCGACGCCGAGGACCTGTTGCTGCGGGCGTTCCTCGGCGTCCTGACGCCTGCGGACGCGTCGGCCACGGCGAAGTGGGTCCGGTCGCGCCAACGCGCCGACGGCACGTGGGCCACGTTCTACGACGGGCCGCCTGACCTGTCGACGACCATCGAGGCGTGGGCCGCCCTGCGCCTGGCCGGGGACCCCGTCGACGCCGCCCACATGCGCAAGGCAGCCGAGTTCGTCCTGGACGCCGGCGGGATCGAAGCGTCGCGCGTGTTCACGCGGATCTGGATGGCGCTGTTCGGCCTGTGGCCATGGGAGGCGCTGCCCGTCATCCCGCCGGAGCTCGTGCTGCTGCCGCCGTGGGTGCCGCTCAACATCTACGACTTCGGGTGCTGGGCGCGCCAGACCGTCGTCCCGCTGACCATCGTCGGCACGTACCGCCCCGTCCGCCAGCTGCCGTTTGGCATCGACGAGCTGCGCACCGGCGTGCCGGTGACGCCGCAGACGCCGTTCCCGTCGTGGAAGTGGGCCTTCGGGCAGGCCGACCGCGCCCTGCACCGCTACGAGCGTCGCCCGCTGCGCGCCCTGCGCCGCCTGGCGCTGGCGCGCGCCGAGCAGTGGATCGTGCAACGCCAGGAGGCGGACGGGTCGTGGGGCGGGATCCAGCCGCCGTGGGTGTACTCGCTGATCGCCCTGTCGCTGCGCGGCTACCCCCTCGAGCACCCTGTCATGCGGGCCGGCCTCGAAGGGTTCGACGCCTTCACCGTGACCGATGACGAGGGGCGTCGGCTCGAAGCGTGCCAGTCGCCGGTGTGGGACACCGCCCTCGCCGTGACCGCGCTCGCCGACGCAGGCGTCGCCGCGTCGGACCTCGCGGTGGCGCGGGCGGCGGAGTGGATGCTCGGCGAAGAGGTGCGGGTGCGGGGCGACTGGAGCGTGCGCCGGCCGTCGCTGGCGCCGGGCGGCTGGGCGTTCGAGTTCGCCAACGTCAACTACCCCGACATCGACGACACCGCCGAGGTCGGGCTGGCGCTGCTGCGCACGGACGTGGACGCCGCCGGCGCCATCGCCCGGGGGATGGAGTGGGTCCTCGGCATGCGGTCGCGTGACGGCGGCTGGGGCGCCTTCGACGTCGACAACACGCGCACGCTGTGCCGCCAGCTCCCGTTCTGCGACTTCGGCGAGCTGATCGACCCGCCGAGCGCCGACGTCACCGCCCACGTGGTCGAGTTCCTGGCGGCCGCCGGCGGGCCGCGCCCGGCGATCGACTCGGGCGTGGACTGGCTGCTCCGCAACCAGGAGCGCGACGGCTCGTGGTTCGGGCGCTGGGGCGCCAACTACGTGTACGGCACCGGCGCCGCCGTCCCCGCGCTCGTCGGCGCGGGCATGGCGCCGACGTCGCTACCCGTGCAGCGCGCCGTCGAGTGGCTGCACCGGCACCAGAACGCCGATGGTGGCTGGGGCGAGGACCTGCGCTCGTACCGCGACCCGACGTGGAACGGCCGGGGTGCGTCGACGGCGTCGCAGACGGCGTGGGCGCTGCTCGCCCTCCACGCCGCCCGTGACACGGGCGAGGCGCTGTCGCGGGGCGTCGAGTTCCTCGTCTCCACGCAGCGCGCCGACGGCAACTGGGACGAGCCGTGGTTCACCGGGACGGGCTTCCCGGGGGACTTCTACATCAACTACCACCTCTACCGGTTGGTGTTCCCGATCATGGCGCTGGGCCGCATCGCGCGGGGCGGCGATGGCTGAGCGTCGCGTCCTGTTGGCGGCGCCGCGCTCGTTCTGCGCGGGCGTGGAGCGGGCCATCGACGTGGTCGAACGCGCCCTCGCACGGTTCGGGGCGCCCGTGTACGTTCGGCGCCAGATCGTGCACAACACCTACGTGGTGCGCGACCTCGAGTCCAAGGGCGCCATCTTCGTCGAGGAGCTCGACGAGGTCCCCGACGGCGCCGTGGCGGTACTGGCGGCCCACGGCGTCGCCCCCACCGTGCGCGAGGAGGCGCACGAGCGCCGCCTCGTCACCATCGACGCCACCTGCCCGCTCGTCGCCAAGGTGCACCACGAGGCCCGGAGGTACGCCGACCTCGGCTACTCGATCGTGCTCGTCGGGCACCCCGACCACGAAGAGGTCGTTGGGACGCACGGCGAGGCACCCGACGCCATCCACATCGTGGAGGACGTCATCGACGTCCGCGACCTGCCGATCCCCACCGACGCGCCGGTCGCCTTCCTCACCCAGACGACGCTGGCGACCGATGAGACTGCGGCCGTGGTCGACGAGCTGCGGGTGCGCTTCGCCAACCTGACAGGGCCGCGCGCCGACGACATCTGCTACGCCACGCAGAACCGCCAGGACGCCGTGCGCTCCCTGGCGTCGGAGTGCGAGCTGATCCTCGTCGTGGGCTCGCGCAACTCCTCGAACAGCAACCGCCTCGTCGAGGTGGCGCTCCGTGCCGGGTGCCCCGCCTACCTGATCGAGGACGAGACCGAGCTTCACCCGTCGTGGCTCGACGGCGTCACGACCATCGGTGTCACCGCCGGCGCATCCGCCCCCGAGTTCCTCGTCTCGCGCGTCGTCGCCGCGCTCGCACCGGTGTCCGTCGAGGAGCACCACGTCGTCTCCGAGAACGTCCGCTTCACTCTCCCCCTGGAGGTCCGCTGATGCCCATCCCGATGCGACAGAACCTGCGCGTCGGCCTGCACCTCTTCAAGCAGAAGTTGAAGGGCCGCAAGCACTTCCCGTTCATCGTCGAGATCGAGCCGTTGTTCGCGTGCAACCTCGAGTGCCCCGGGTGCGGGAAGATCCAGTACCCCACCGACATCCTGCGCAAGCGCCTGTCGGTGTCCGACGTCGTGAACGCCGTCGAGGAGAGCGGGACGCCGATGGTCTCGATCGCCGGGGGCGAGCCGCTGCTGCACCCTGACATCGAGAAGATGGTGGCGGAGCTGGTCAAGCGCAAGGTGTACGTGTACCTGTGCACGAACGCCGTGCTGCTGCGCCGGAAGCTCGACAAGTTCACCCCGTCGCGGTACTTCTCGTGGGTCATCCATGTGGACGGGCTGCGCGAGCGCCACGACCTGGCCGTGGCGCGCGACGGCGTCTTCGACGAGGCTGTCCTGGCCGTCAAGGCGGCGAAGGAGCGTGGGTTCCGGGTGACGACGAACTCCACGTTCTTCAACACCGACTCGCCGAAGACGGTCCGTGACGTGCTCGACTTCCTGAACGACGACCTCGGCGTCGACGCCATGATGATCTCGCCTGGCTACGCGTACGTGAAGGCACCGGACCAGGAGCACTTCCTCGGGGTGCAGGAGACGAAATCGCTGTTCCGGACCGCGTTCTCGGAGGGGCGGCGCAAGCACTGGCGCCTCAACCACTCGCCGCTGTTCCTCGACTTCCTGGAGGGGAAGGTCGACTTCGGGTGCACGGCGTGGGGCGTCCCGTCGTACTCGGTGCTCGGCTGGCAGCGGCCGTGCTACCTGATGGCGGACGGGTACGCGTCGTCGTACAAGGAGCTGGTCGAGACGACGGACTGGTCGAGCTACGGGCGCGGGAAGGACGAGCGCTGCAACAACTGCATGGCCCACTGCGGCTATGAGCCGACGGCGGTGCTCGCGACGATGAAGTCGCCCGTGCAGTCGGTGCGCGCCCTCATAAGTACGCGCTGACCTGGCGCGCCGGCGCCGCCCCCCTGTGACGGGGGCGGCGTCCGCGCCCCGGGGCGAGGGGCGCGTCCGCCCCGCGGGCGAGGACGGACTTGGCGCGAATTTCGCGCCACGCGGCACATATTTCGCGCGTTCGGGCCGGATTCCGCGAATTTTTTGCCGTGTGGCGCGAAATTCGCGCCACGCGACCCCGGGAAGACGGGGACGCGGCGGTGACGCGCGCTGGCGGTGGCGACGGCGCGCGCCGTCAGCGGTGCGGGTCGAGCTCGCGACGGAAGGCGCGGCGGGTGCCCCACGCGTACAGGCGCGGGGCGAGGTGGCGGACGGCGGACGCGGCGGCGAAGGAGCGGGGCACGAACGTCTCCACGCGGTCGCGCTCGACCGCACGGATGACGGCGTCGGCGACGCGGGAGGCGGGTATGGGCCGCGGGAACGGGCGGTCGTACGCATGCCCCCTCGCCTCGAAGAACGAGGTGTCGACGATCGCGGGGTCGATCAACGAGACCCCCACGCCCGATGCCGACAGCTCCACCGACAGCGCCTCGGCCAGCCCGACCTGCGCGAACTTGGTCGCGGCGTACGCGGCCTCGAACGGCGCCCCGAACCGTCCGGCGACCGAGGCCACCACCACGATGTGGCCGCGGCGGCGCTCGACCATGCCCGGCAGCACCGCCTTCACCGCGTAGACCGTGCCGAGGTAGTTGACCTGCACGAGCCGCTCGATCTCCTCGACCGTCGCGTCCACGAACGGGCCGTACAGCCCGATCCCCGCGTTGGCCACGAGGATGTCCGTCGGACCGAGCTCGCGCTCGAGCGCAGCGACGGCCGCGTCCACCTGCGCCCGGTCGCCAACGTCGGCGCACTGCGACGCGAACCCCTCCGTGGGCGTGCGCGCGATGGCGCCCACTCGCGCGCCTCGGTCGGTGGCGGCCGCGGCCACGGCGCGCCCGATCCCCCGCGACGCCCCCGTCACGATGACGGTGGCGCCGGCCCAGCTCACTGCCACATGCCCACCAGTTCGTCGACGGTCGTCAGCGTCGTCACCAGGCTGAGCGAGTGGTCGATGACCGCCTGGGCGTAGTCCATCGGCACGCCGACGACGGCATCGACGGGGAGCACGATCTGGTACCCGAGGTCGAGCGCCGACAGGCACATCCCGAGCACCCCGAGGTTGACCGAGACGCCGGTCGCCACGACGGTGGTGACACCGAGGTTGCGCAGGATGGGGTCGAGCTCGGTCCCCGTGAACGGCGTCATGCCGTGCATGCGGGGCACCTTGATGTCCGCATCGGACCACCCGAGCTCGGGCACGAGCGCGGTGCCGGGTTGCCCGGCGTCGATCGCGGTGGCGCCGCGCTCGCGCCGCATCCGGGCGTTCATGGCGAAGATCCGGTTGTTCACGACACTGCCGGCCCCGTCGGCGCGGAACTCGGCCGTGCAGTGCACGACGCGCACACCCGCCGTGCGTGCCGCGGTGCACAGGCGACCGACTCGCGGAAGCAACCCCTCGGACGCGACCACGGCGACGAGGTCGCCCATGGCGGCGCCGCTGCCGACGATGCCCTGTTGGAGCTCCATGGTGACGACGGCCGTGTGGGCCGGTTCGACGAGGGCGCGGAGGCGATCGCTCATGAGTGCAGCTCCCATGCGGTGTGGTCTGCGGTCCGGACCCACCCGCTCGACGCCCACGTGCCGCCGTCGACCGAGAGGGTCACACCAGTGATGTAGCGGGCCATCGGCGACGAGAGGAACACGGCCGCGGCGGCGAGGTCGGACACGTCCCCCTCATGCCCGAGCGGCACGTACCGGGCGAGCCCCTCGGCGAACCCCGGTGGTGGCGCCGGGAGCGGGTCCGGCACCGGCCCGCGGACGATGCCACGGATGCCCGCCGTCGCGGTGACGTCCGGCGCCAGGGCGTTGACGCGGATCTGGTGCTCGCCGAGCTCGACGGCCATCGAGCGGGTGAAGCTGGTCATCGCCGCCTTGCACGCGGCGTACACCGCGTACATCGGCGCGGCGCGCAGCGCCTCGATGCTCGCGATGTTGACGATCGAGCCGCCCCGCCCCTCCGCGACCATGACCCGCGCCGCGGCGCTCGTCGCGGCGATGGCGCTGACGAGGTTGAGGTCGATGTGGCGACGCCAGCTGCGTTCCTCCTGGTCGAGGAACCGCGAACGGCGCACGCCGCCGGCGTTGTTGACGAGGATGTCGATGCGGCCGAAGTGCTCGACGGCGGCCGCGACCATGGCCTGCACGGCATCGGCGTCCGACGAGTCGGTGGGGACCACGAGCACCTTGCGGCCCTCCGCCACGACCTTGTCGGCCGTGACGGCGGCGCGGTCGGGGTCAATGTCGGCCACGACGATGTCCGCGCCGAACGCGGCCAGGCCGACGGCGATGCCCTGGCCGATACCCGCGCCCGCGCCGGTGACGACCGCCACCTGGTCGGTCACCAGGATGTCAGAGGGGTGCACCGCCGCATCGTATGCGGGGCACCGCCCGCCCGGTCAGGTGGCGGCGGCGCTCGGGCCGGCGCGGCTGGGCATGGGCGCGGCGGCGAGCGCGACGGCAGCGACGGCCACGATGGCCGCGCCGCCCGCGTACGGCGCGCCCGCGCCGATACCGCCGAAGGCCACGCCGCCGAGCGCCGGCCCGGCCACGCGTGCCAGCCCGCCGGCCGCCTGCTGCACCCCGAGCACCTCGCCACGCGCCCGTTGGTCGACGTAGCCGGCCACCGTCGAAGACAGCGTGGGCGTGATGAGGCCCTCCCCGCACGTCAACAGCACCAGGCTCGGGACGAGCCACCAACGGCTGTGCACCGCGGGGAGCAGTGCCAGGCCGGCGGCGTTGAGCACGAGGCCGATCTGCAGCACGCCACGCTCCCCATAGCGGGTGACCGCTGGGTGCACGAGCCCGATCTCGACGGCGGCGATGAGGACGCCCACCGCGACGAACACCACGTACGTCGCAGATTCCCCGAACCCCAACCGCTGGTGGGTGAACAGCGAGAACGTGCCCTCGAACGCGCTGAACGCGACCAGCGACAGGAACGACACCCCGATGAGGGCGAGGACCGGCGGGGTGCGCCATGCGCCCGTGCGCCGCGTGTGACGTGCGGCGCGCGACGCGCTCGGGTGCGTCTCGGGGAGCCGGCGCGCCGCCACGAGGGCGTTGACCGCGGCGATGGCGGCGGCGGCGAAGAACGGCAGCCGGGGGTCGATCGGCGACAACGCGCCGCCGATCGCCGGCCCGAGCACGAACCCGATGCCGAAGGCGGCACCGAGCAGGCCGAACAGCCGGGCGCGCTCGAGCGGCGCGGCGATGTCGGCGACGGCGGCGTGCGCGACCGACACGCTCGCGCCCGACGCGCCGTCGATCAACCGGCCGGCGAACAGCAGCGGCAGCCCGCCCGCAAGGCCGGTGAGCAGGCTGCCCACCGCGGTGCCGACGAGCGACACGATGAGCACGGGCTTGCGCCCGGCGCGGTCGGAGACGCGGCCCCACACGGGCGACATGAGCAGCTGGGCGAACGAGAAGGCGGCGACGAGCGACGCGGCCACGGCCGGGCTGGCGTGGTAGCGGCGGGCGTACAGCGGCAGGACGGGCAGCACGATGCCGAACCCGATCAGGTCGACGGCGACCGTGACCCAAAGCGTCCCGAACCCCGGCGGCAGCGCAGCGCGTTTCGGCGGCGCGGGCGTCGGGGGGTCCTGGGCCACCGGACCAGCGAATGCACCGACGGAGGCGCCGTCAAATCCGGGCGCGCAGGACGAAGAGGGCTCCTCCTCACCGCCCTCGATTGGCCGGGCCCCGCCGGCCGGTGTCAGCCCCCCCCGGGGCGCCCCACCGTCAGGCGGGCTTCACGTTCGACGCCTGCAATCCCTTCTCGGTCTCCTGGACGTCGAATTCGACGGCCTGGCCCGCCTCCAAGCTCTTGAACCCGGGCATCTGGATGGCCTTGTAATGGACGAAGACGTCCGCCCCCTCAGCTTGCGAGATGAACCCGAAGCCCTTTTCCGCGTTGAACCACTTCACGGTGCCGGTCGCCATACCGGCGACTCCTTTCGACGGTGGTGCATTGGTTCCGTGGGGAAAGCACGGGCAAAACCAATTTCCGCCCCCACGCGGCCGGAACGGTAGCAAAGACACGCCTCGCGAGCACCAAAGTCCAATTTGGGCACCCTCGCTGCGCCGGTACGCTCGAAGGGTGGAGCGGAGCATTCCCGACAAGCCGAGCCTCGACGGCCTCGAACCCAAGTGGGCGGCCGTGTGGGAGCACGACGGCACGTTCCGGTACCGGCCCGGACGGCCACGCGCAGAGGTGTTTTCCATCGACACGCCACCACCCACCGTGTCGGGGTCGCTGCACGTCGGCCACGTGTTCAGCTACACCCATACCGACTGCATGGCTCGTTTCGAGCGAATGCGCGGGCGCGAGGTGTTCTACCCGATGGGGTGGGACGACAACGGCCTGCCGACGGAACGGCGCGTCGAGAACTTCTTCGGGGTGCGCTGCGACCCGTCGCTCCCCTACGACCCAGGCTTCACGCCGGGCGAGGGCAAGACCGCGTGCTCACGGCGCAATTTCGTCGAACTGTGCCTGCGGTTGTCGGCCGAGGACGAAGTGGCGTTCGAAGCGCTGTGGCGCCGGTTGGGCCTCTCAGTCGACTGGGGAATGACGTACACAACGATCGGGACCGTTGCCCAACGGGCGAGCCAACGGGCATTCCTGCGCAACCTGGCGCGGGGCGAGGCATATCAGGCGGACGCCCCGACGATCTGGGACGTGTCGTTCCAAACGGCCGTGGCGCAGGCCGAGATCGAGGACCGGGAGGTCGGCGGGGCCTTCCACCGCTACGGGTTCGCCCTCGCCGGCGGGGGCACGGCAATGATCGAGACCACGCGCCCCGAGCTGCTCGCGGCCTGTGTGGCCCTCGTCGCCCACCCGTCGGACGAGCGCTACCGGCCGCTGTTCGGGACCACCGCCCGGTCGCCCCTGTTCGATGTCGACGTGCCCGTCCTCGCCCACGAGCTGGCCCAGCCCGACAAAGGCACGGGGCTGGCCATGATCTGCACCTTCGGCGACACGACCGACGTCACCTGGTGGCGGGAGCTCCAGCTGCCGACGCGCGTCATCGTCGAGCGCCACGGCCGCATCAAGACGGACGTGCCCCCGTGGATCACGACGGCCGCCGGGCGCGGTGCGTACGAGGAGCTGGCCGGCAAGACGATCAAGCAGGCGCAGGCGCGCACGGTCGAACTGCTCCAAGCGGCAGGCGCGTTGGACGGCGAGCCGCGGCCGATCACGCACGCGGTCAAGTTCTACGAGCGGGGCGACCGCCCGCTCGAGATCGTGAGCTCACGGCAGTGGTACATCCGCAACGGTGGGCGCGACGCGGCGTTGCGCGCCGAGCTGGTGGAGCGCGGGCAGCAGCTGCACTGGCACCCCGAGTACATGCGCCACCGGTACGAGTCGTGGGTCGAGGGGTTGAACGGTGACTGGCTGGTGAGCCGCCAGCGGTTCTTCGGCGTGCCCTTCCCGGTGTGGTACCCCGTCACGGACGAGGGCGAGGTCGACTACGACCACCCGCTGCTCGCCACCGAGGAGTCGCTGCCGGTCGACCCATCGTCGGAGGCGCCGCCGGGCTTCTCGGAATCGCAGCGCGGGCAGCCCGGCGGCTTCGTCGGTGACCCCGACGTGATGGACACGTGGGCGACGTCGTCGCTCACCCCGATGATCGCGTCGGGCTGGGAGGAGGACGAGGCGCGGTTCGCGTCGACGTTCCCGATGGACCTGCGCCCGCAGGCGCACGAGATCATCCGCACGTGGCTGTTCAGCAGCGTGGTGCGGGCGCACTTCGAGTTCGGGACGCTGCCGTGGGGGCACGCGGCGATCTCCGGGTGGATCCTCGACCCGGACCGCAAGAAGATGTCGAAGTCGAAGGGGAACGTCGTCGTGCCCGTCGAGTTGCTCGAGACGCACGGGTCCGACGCGGTGCGGTACTGGGCCGCGAACGGGCGGCCCGGGACCGACACGGCGTTCGACGAGGCGCAGATGAAGGTCGGGCGCAGGCTGGCGATCAAGCTGCTCAACGCCAGCCGGTTCGCGCTCGGGCTCGGCGCGCCGCCGGCGGATGCCGCGCCGACCGAGCCGCTCGACCTGGCCCTCCTGGCGCGGCTGTCGGCGCTCGTCGACGAGGTGACGTCGGCGTTCGAGGGGTACGACTACGCGAGGGCGCTGGAGCGGACGGAGGGGTTCTTCTGGTCGTTCTGCGACGACTATCTCGAGCTGGTCAAGAACCGGGCCTACGCGTCGACGCCGGAGTCGGCCTCCGCACGAGCGACGCTGCGCGAGGCGCTGTCGGTGCTGCAGCGGCTGTTCGCGCCCTTCCTGCCCTTCGTGACCGAGGAAGTGTGGAGCTGGTGGCAGGAGGGTTCGGTGCACCGCGCCGCGTGGCCATCGGCGGTGGGTGGGACAGGCGGTGACGTGGCCGTGCTCGACGCCGCCTCGACGGTCCTCGCCGCGGTGCGGCGGGCCAAGACGGAGGCCAAGCTGTCGCCGCGGTCACCGGTCGACGCCGTCGTGGCCGCCGGCCCGGGCGAGTGGCTGGACCTGGTGCGTGCCGCGGCGTCGGACCTGCGCGATGCGGGGAACCTGGCCCGCCTCGAGTTGACCGAAGCCCCGGCCGTCTCGGTCAGCGTCGAGCTCCCGTCCGCGCCAGCGGCCTGAGGCCCGTCCGGGCGCGGGATCGCGCTGCACGCTGGCGTCGGTCGTCGGGGCGTTCGTCGCCGTTCCGGGCCTCGGCGTCCCGGGCGTCGCCGTCGGGGGCTCGCGCACGCCTTGCACGGTTTGGCGTGTGGTCGTGTCCGAAATATACCGATTTGCCCGGCACCCCAACACGCCGAAGTGCGCGGTCCGTCAGTGCGAGCGTGGTGGTGTGCCCGTGCGGGCGCGGCGCCGGGTGGCGCTGCGGTTAGCGGCGGCGACGGGAGACGACGGCGCGCCGTGCGGCCTTGCGAGCAGCGACGGCCTGGGTGGCGGCGACGGCCGGCGACACCGCGGGCGCAGGGGCGGCGGCGGCATTGGCGGGGTCGGTGGCGTCACCCGACGCGGCCGCGGGTGCGCCGCCGTCAAGGGAGGGAGACGGCTGCCACGAGCGCAGGTCGGCGAGGCGGGGGTCGTTGGAGAACATCTCCTCGACCTGCGACCCGACCCCGAGCCGGCGGGCGAGGAGCTCGACCTCGAAGCGCTGGTCCCAGAGGACGAGCGTGACGACCAGGCCGGACTCGCCGGCGCGCGCGGTGCGCCCCGAGCGGTGGACGTAGCTCTTGTGGTCCTCGGGTGGGTCGAAGTGGACGACGACGTCGATGCCGTCAACGTGGATCCCACGCGCGGCCACGTCGGTCGCGACGAGGACGTGCAGGCGGCCGGTGGAGAAGCTCTTGAGGGCCCGCTCCCGCTGCTGCTGGCGGAGGTCGCCGTGGATGGCGGACACCTTGACGCCTTCGTCGGTGAGCTGCTTGACGAGCCTGTCGGCGCCGCGCTTGGTACGGACGAACACGAGCGTGCGGTCGGCGCCGCGCGCGATGGCGGCGAGCACCTTGACCTTGTCCATCTGGTGCACCCCGATGAACCGGTGCTCCATCTCCTCGACGGTCTCGGTCTCTGAGGCCACCTCAAGCGACACGGGGTCGTTGAGGTAGTGGCGGCGGAGGTGGTCGACGTCCCCGTCGAGCGTCGCCGAGAACAGCAGCGTCTGGCGGACCTTGGGCAGGCGGCGAAGCACCCACTCGACCTGGGGCATGAACCCCATGTCGGCCATGCGGTCCGCTTCGTCGAGCACCACGACGGCCACGTCGGAGAGGTCGACGTCGCGGCGTTCGGAAAGGTCGATCAACCGACCGGGCGTGGCGACGACGACGTCGGCGCCGGCGCGCAGGTGGGCGACCTGGCGGTCCATCGGCGCCCCGCCGTAGAGGGCGACGACGCGCGTCCCCATGGCCTTTGCCAACGGGGCGAGTACGTCGTGGACCTGGAGGGCCAGTTCGCGGGTGGGGACGAGGACGAGCCCGCGCGGGCGGCGGGACGCGCCGGTGCCGGCGCGAAGAAGGAGGGGGATTCCGAAGGCGAGGGTCTTGCCGGAGCCGGTCTTGGCTTTCCCGCAGACATCACGGCCTTCGAGGGCCGGGGGGATGCACAGGGCCTGGACGGCGAACGGCTCGAGGATCCCCTGCTCGGCCAGGGCGTTGCCCAGGGCTGCGGGGACGCCGAGCTCGGCGAGGGGCGTCGCCAACGGGGCGACGGGGGTTGCGGTCACGTGGTGGTCGGGGGGCTTTCGAGTCAGGGGCGGCTTTCCGCCACACCCCATTCTACCAGGGACTTTATGCGCCGGCGTGGAACGGCTCCCGGAGGGGCTGGCGGGCGAGCACCAAACCGGAGACCGCGACCGCCCCGGCGCGCCGCAACGCCATGGCAACCTCGCGCAGCGTGCTCCCGTCCGTGAACACGTCGTCCACCGCCAGGACACGGCGCCCGCGGACGGCGGCGGGGTCGGTCACGGCGAGGGCGTGGCGCACCTCGCCGGCGGCGCGGAGCCGCCGGGCGGCGGCCGAGGGGGCGGCGGCGAGCGGGACGGTCTCCTGGTGTTTCGCCAGGGCGGCGGAGAACTCCCACAGCTCGCCGACGGCGCGGGCGGCCGCCTCGACGAGGAGGGCGACGTGGTCGTCGGCGCGCCGGCTCCCCGTATTGGACGGCACGGGCACCACGACATCGATGTCTTCGAAGGCCGGCGCGTGGTCGAGCAGGAACCCGGCGAGCAGGCCGGCGAGCGGTGCGAGGCGGGTGCGGTCGTCGCCGTACTTGAGCGCGGCGATCGCGCGCTGCAGGCTCCCCCGGTGCTCCCCGACCGCCCAGACGACGTCCCAGCCCCGGTCGTCGCGGGCGCACCAGTAGTTGGGGCACCGGGCCCGGCGCCGGAGCGGGGCGGCGCACAGGTCGCACCTGACGATCATTTTCATAGTCTTCCACTCGGGCGCGGCGTCGTCGTCGCCCCGGGCGCCGAACCACCGGCGGCGTGGGCGGGAGCGCCCCGGGTCCGGGTCGACGACGCGGTCCTCGCCGACCCCGCCGCGACGGTCGCGGCCCTCCACGACCACTGGCTGCACCGGCGCCCGGTCGTGGTCGAGCTGGAAGTCCCGGTGACCGAGCTCCGGGCGCGGGAGATCGAACGGCGGGAGCCGTGGGAGGTCGGCCACCGGTTCGAGTTCACGCGCGAGCGCCTCCAGTTCCTCGTGTGGGCCAACAACTGGGACGCCCGGTCGGGCACGCCGACGTGGTGGTGGGCGCGTAAGGCAGAGCGCATCGGCGCCCAGGCCGGCGGGCCTGCGGACGTGCTCGTCGAGGGTGAGCCGGCGTGGGTGGACGGCGGGCCGCGCCAGCCGTGGGGCCTTCCGTGGCGGGTGATCAGTAGCGAGTCGGTCGACGCCGGCGCCCTGCCGCGGAGGAGCGCCGGGCGGCAGCAGGCCGAGGGGGCGGGGCGCGAAGGGGCCGGGTCGGCGGTGGCCGGGCTGGCGCCTGACCAACGGGCCGCGGTCCTGCACGCCGTCGGCCCGGCGCGGGTGATCGCTCCCGCGGGGTCGGGCAAGACGCGTGTGCTCACCGAACGCCTGCGCCACCTGCTCGTCGACTGCGGGTGGGAGCCAAGCGGGGTCACCGCCGTCGCGTTCAACAAGCGGGCGGCGGACGAACTGGTCTCGCGCGCCGCGGCGGGCGGCCGGGCACCGCACGTGCGCACGATCAACGCCCTCGGCCTCTCGATCCTCACCGGCAGCCTCCACGGCCGCAGCCGCCGCCTCGAGGTGCTCGACGAGCGGGAGGTGCGCCGCGTCCTGGAGGGCCTCTTGCAACTGCGGCCGCAGGCCAACACCGACGTGCTCGCCCCCTACATCGAGGGGCTCTCGGCGATCCGCATCGGGCTGCGTGACCCCGCCGAGGTCGAGCGGGCGTTCCCGGACGCCGCCGGGCTCGCCGAGCTCTGGCCGCGCTACCGCGCCGCCCTCGACCGGGCGGGAGCCATCGACTTCGACGACCAGATCGACCTCGCCATCCGCGTGCTCCTGAGCGATCCCGACGCCAGGTCGGCTGCTCAGGCGAGGTGCCGGCACCTGCTCGTCGACGAGTTCCAGGACCTGGCGCCCGCTCACCTGCTGCTGCTGCGCCTCGTGAGCGCGCCGGCCTACGACGTGTTCGGCGTGGGCGACGACGACCAGGTGATCTACGGCTACGCGGGGGCGACGCCGGAGTACCTGATCGACTTCGAGGGTTGGTTCCCCGGGGCCGTGCCGTACGCGCTCGAGGTCAACTACCGGTGCCCGGCCGTCGTCGTCGGCGCCGCCACACGGCTGCTCGAGTACAACGCCCGCCGGGTGCCCAAATCGGTCCGCCCGCGGCCCGGCGCGCCGCGCGGCGTGCTCGACCTCAAGTCCACTCCGCCCGAACGGATGGCCCACGACACCGTGGACGCCGTCCGCGCCGCGCTCGACGCGGGCCGGCAGCCGTCCGACGTCGCCGTCCTGGCGCGGGTCAACTCGCGGCTGCTGCCGGTGCAGGTGGCGCTGGCGCAGGCGGGCATCCCGACGGACCTGCCCCTCGACGCCCGCGTCCTCGAGCGCACGGGCGTCCGCGCCGCCCTCGCCTGGCTCCGCGTCGCCACCGATCCGTCGCGGATCGCGAGGGCGGACCTGTCCGAGACCATCCGCCGGCCGTCGCGCCGCGTGTCGCGCAACGTCGTCGAGATGCTGACCAAGCGGGCGACCACGTCGGTCGCGGACGTGCGCCGATTGGCCAACCGGCTCTCAGGAGGCGACGTCAGGAAGCTCGAGGGCTACGCCGACGACGTCGACGCCGTGGCGCGCGCGGCGGCAGGAGGGACGGCGAAGGCGCTGGCGGCGATCGGGGCCACCGTCGGGCTCGGCTCGGCGATGGACGACCTCGACTCGGGGCGCGCCGAGGCCGACCGGTCGTCCCACCGCGATGACCTCAAGGCCCTCCAGCAGGTCGCCGCCCTCCACCCGGACACCGCCACCTTCGGCGACTGGCTGCGCGAGCAGCTCGCCCCCCGGCCGGTGACCGAGGGTGCGGTGACCCTGTCGACCGTCCACCGCGTGAAGGGGCAGGAGTGGCCCGTCGTGGTGGTGTTCGGCGCGGACGAGGAGGTGTTCCCGCACCGCCTCGCCACCGACGTCGAAGAGGAGCGGCGGGTGTTCCACGTCGCGATCACCCGGGCGTCAGAGGAGGTGGTGGTCGTCGCCGACGCGACGTCGGTGTCACCGTTCGTCGGCGAGCTCGAGGGCCTCAGGCCGAAGGAGCCGCTCCGCGGCCGGGCCGCGTCATCTCGCCCGACGGAGCCCGCAGCGGTCGCCTCGCCCGAGGGGCCGGTGGACGAGGCGCTCTTCCAGGCGCTGCGCGCCTGGCGGCGCGAGGTCGCTGAGACGTCGAAGGTCCCTGCGTTCGTGGTGCTCTCGGACGCCTCGCTCCGCAGCATCGCCGCCCGCCGGCCGACGACGCTCGTCCAGCTCCGCCAGTGCCAGGGGATCGGGCCGACGAAGCTCGAGCGCTACGGCGACGACGTGCTCACCGTCATCGAACAGCGCGCGCTACGGTCCCGCCATGGCAAAGGTGGGTGACGTCGTCGAGGATTTCGAGCTCCCCGACCAGACCGGCACGAAAAGATCGCTGAGCGAACTGCTCGCCGACGGGCCCGTGGTGCTGTTCTTCTACCCGGCGGCGATGACCGCGGGGTGCACCAAGGAGAGCTGCCACTTCCGCGACCTCAGTGCGGAGTTCAAGGCGGTCGGCGCGACTCGCGTGGGTATCAGCGTGGACCCGGTGGAGAAGCAGGCCATGTTCTCCGAGAAGCACGGGTTCGACTACCCGCTCCTCTCGGACTCCGACAAGACGGTGGCACGGTCGTTGGGGGTGTCGAGCGGGTTCCGCCTCGGGCCGGTCAAGCGGTCGACGTTCGTCATCGACAAGGACCGGCGCATCTTGGCGGTCATCAGTTCCGAGCTCAACATGAACAAGCACGCAGACGAGGCGCTGGCCTTGCTCAGGAGTCGCTCAGCCCCATCCGCTTCGTGACGCCGTGGTCGCGCCCGGCGGTGTAGCCACCGTCGACAGGGAGCGCGACGCCCGTCACGAACGACGCATCGGGCGACAGGAAGAACGCTGCCGCGGCGGCGATCTCCTCGGCCCGGCCGAAGCGCCGCAGTGCATGCTCGATGCGCACGGCGTCGCGCATCTCGTTCGCGGCATCGCCGTAGACGCTGCGGAACATCGGCGTGTCGATGAACCCGGGGCAGATGGCGTTGGCGCGGATCCCCATCGGCCCGTAGTCGATGGCCACGTTGCGGGTGAGCAGCACGACGCCGCCCTTGGACGCGTTGTAGGAGCTGCCGCCGGCCGTGCCCTCGAGGCCCTCGACGCTCGCGACGGTGACGATGGAGCCGCGTTGGCCGTCGACCGGCTCCTGGCCGAGCATCCGGGCCACGGCATGCTTGATCACGAGGAACGTGCCGGTGAGGTTGATGTCGATCGTGCGCTGCCACTGCTCGACGTCGACGAGGTGCACCGGCCCGCCGCTCGCCACCCCTGCGGCCGTGAAGACGCCGTCGACGCGGTCCGCCCGCGCGATGACCGCGGCGACGGCCGGTTCGTCACGCACATCGAGCTGCACGGGCACCCACGTGCCGCCCTCGGCAGGCGCGGCCGACGCAGGTTCGGTGATGTCCGCCCCGATGACGGTCGCGCCCTCGGCGAGCAGGCGCGCCGACGTCGCCGCGCCGATGCCCGACGCCGCCCCAGTGACCACGACCACCCGCCCGTCGAATCGCGCCATGGGCGCGCACGCTAGCGTCGGCGCCGTGAAGTTCGCCCTGTTCTACGAGATCCCCGTGGCGCGCCCGTGGGACGCCGAAAGCGAGCACCGGGCCTACAAGAACGTGCTCACCCAGGCGCTCGCCGGCGAGGAGTACGGGTGGGACGCGTTCTGGACCGTCGAGCACCACTTCCTCGAGGAGTTCTCCCACTGCTCCAATCCCGAGGTCCTCTACGGGGCGATCGCCTCGAAGACCTCGCGGATCCGCCTCGGCTACGGGGTCCGGCTCATGCCCGCGCCGTACAACCACCCGGTCCGCAGCGCCGAGTCCGCCGCCGTGCTCGACCTGCTCTCCGACGGGCGGGTCGACTTCGGGACGGGGCGGTCGTCGACGCGCCTCGAGCTCGAGGGGTTCGGCATCGACCCCCACGCGACGCGGGCGATGTGGAAGGAGGCGATCGGGCACATCGTCGGGTGCTGGACGAACGACGAGTACGAGTTCGAGGGCCAGTACTGGTCGATGCCCCGGCGCCGGGTGCTGCCCAAGCCGTTGCAGAAGCCCCACCCGCCGCTATACGGCGCGACGACCAGCGACGAGGGTCACCGCCAGATCGGTGAGCTGGGGCTGGGGCTGTGCTCGTTCGCCGTGGGCGTGTCGCCCGACGTGGCGCGCGACAAGATCGCCATCTACCGCGAGGCCCTGCGCACGTGCAAGGAGCCGCTCGGGAAGTTCGTCAACGACCAGGCGGCCACCTTCACCATGACGGTCTGCGCGACGACACGCGAGGACGCCATGGCAGCGGCGCGCGAGTCGTTCGAGTGGTACCCGCGGCACGGCTCGGAGATCATCGGCGAACTGGCGACATGGATGCGCGAGCGCAATCAGGACCTGGGCAACTACGCCTACGCCGGGGACATGCGCGCCCACCACGAGGCGGGCGTGCTCGAGCACCTTTCGCTCGAGTACCTGGTCTCGAACAACGCCTGCGTCCTCGGCACGCCGGATGAGTGCCTCGAAGCCTGCCGGCGGTACGAGGCCGCCGGCGTCGACCTGCTGCTGTGCCTGGTCAACCCCTACAAGGTGCCCCACGACGCCGTGATGCAGACCATCGAGCTCATGGGCAAGGAGGTCATCCCCCAATTCCGATGAGCAAGCGACCGTTGCGCACCCTCGCCGCGGTGGCCGTCGTGCTCGCCGTGGCGACGGCCTGCTCGGGAGGCGGCAGCAAGGCGGCCAGCACGACCGTGGCGTCTCCGGCGCGCCAGCAGGGCGCCCTGGCGGCGGCCCGCGCCTGCCGCATGTGGACCGAGCTGATGTCGGAAGCGCTGCCGAAGGAGCCGATCACCCCCGCGGCGGCCCAGCCGCTCGACGCGAAGTCGGCCCAGGTCGCCACGCAGGCCAACAACGCTGCGACAGCCGACCCGGCATGGGGCGACCTGGCCACCGATGCCGCCGGTGCCAACGACTTCGCGAGCGCGGCGCTGCCCGACATCAACAGCCGCATCGTGAAGGACTGCGCCAAGGTCCCCGCCGACGCGGCGAGCACCGTGAAGGGCGAGCCGGACCCGTTCGGGACCACGACGACCGCGCCGTGAGCGCGACCGCGACAACCGCGCCGTGACTCCTGTCGACGACGGTGCCGGCGTGGTGGCGCTGTCGGCAGACGACGAACGCGCCATCCGGGCGACGGTGCTGCGCTACTGCCGCGGCATCGACCGGATGGACCAGGACCTGGTGCGTTCCTGTTACCACGCCGACGCGACGGACTCGCACGGCAGCTTCGACGGTGGCGTCGAGGCGTTCCTCGAATGGGTGTGGCACCTGCTCGAGCGCTACTCGATGACGATGCACTACGTCGCCAACCAGCTCGTCGAGCCCTTCGCCGAGGGCCGCGCCCGCTGCGAGTCCTACGGCGTCGCCGTGCACCAGACCGTCGGGGGCGAGGCTCGGGGGAACCTCGTGACCGGGTTCCGGTTCATCGACGACTTCGAGCGGCGGGACGGCGAGTGGCGGATCGCCCGGCGGGTGGCGACCACGGAGTGGTCCCGCGTCGACCGCGAGGAGGACCGGTGGGCGTGGCCGGGCACGTTCGTGACCGGGCGGCGCGACCGTTCCGACCCGGTGTACGCACCCTGGCGCTAGGCGCGGGGGACGCGAGCAGCGGGACGCGCGCGGGACGGGACCGGCGGGGCGCGACCGGGCAGGCGCTCAGGCGACGGGCTTCGGCGCCGGCGGGGGCATCCGCCCCGGGCCGGCGACGGCGACTTCGGGCCACCGCTTCCTCGACACCCGGCTGAGCTTGCGCAACAGCGCGACCGCGCCCGGGTCATCGTCACCCGGCCGCACCTCGATGACGCCGTCCGCGACCATGCCGCCCATCACCTCGCGGCCGACGTCGGTGCGCACGAGCGTGAGCGTCCAGTCGTTGAACGCGCCGATCCCGCCCGTCGAGATGTCGGCGTGCTCGGCGGCAAAGTCGGGGCACGTCAGGCACCCCTCCCGCGTCCAGTGGTGGCACTCCTTCAACGGCACCTCGTGGTAGCTGCCGTCGCGCATCCACAGCTGGAGGACGCCCTTGATGTTCATCTTCACGATCTGCTCGCGGGGAAGCCCGTACTTGGCCTCGAGCAGCTCCGGGAAGATCGCGTCGTCGAAGGTCTTCGAGCACAGCAGCCCGATGGACAGGGCGAACTTGCGCGGGACCTTGCCGCCCTTGCGCGCCGACATCACCGGCGGCATCGACGTCTGGCATCCCATGCCGACCAGGGCCAGCTTCTCGGCGCCCGTCGCCAAAGCCTCGTTGTACGCAAGGAGGTTGGCGGAGTACGTGTACCTGCTCCCCGCGGATGCCAGCACCTCCTCACGCGTCCGCGCCACGCCGGGGACGGCCTTCCAGGAGCTGCCGTCGCCCTCGAGGTACGAAACGAGCGCGGCGTCCACGATGCCGCGGCCGAGCGCCCACAGCAGGATCGCCGAGACGAGGCCCCCGTCCTGGCCGAGCTCGAGGACCTGGGGATCGGTCGCCCGCGCCAGCACAATGTCCTTGGCGATCCCGGCCACCTCGTCCAGCTCGCGCATCCGCCCGAACAGCAGCGAGTCGGCCTCGCCCTCCCAATCACGGAACCGCGGGCAGGCACGCGTGCACAGTGTGCAGCCCCGGTCGCCGTGGCTGCACTGGTCCGGCGCCGTCCCTTCTTCGATGTTGAACGGCTTGTAATGCCCGTCACCGTCGTCGTAGCCGAGGACGTCGTGAGGGCAGGCGACGACGCACCCGGCGCACCCCGTGCACAAGCCGGATGTCACGACCTCGTGGAAGAGGTGCGTCCAGTGCAGCTTCTCGGCGGGCATCGCCGTCTCCCCCCTTTCGGTGGTGGAGCGAGTCTAGGTGGCGCCCGGAATTGGTCTCCGGGCCGAAAGGATGGACGTGCCGACGCCCGCCGTCACCAGCCCGACGGCGTGGAACAGGGCGTCCCACGTGGCGGCGGCGGCCGCCCCGGGGGCGACGTCGAAGGTGCGCAGCAGGTGCTGCTCCACGAGCCCCCACGCCACCCACGCGGCGCCCACGCCGACGAGCGCGGTGGCAACGGTGTGGCGGGGCGCGGCGCCCCTGTCGCGCACGAGGAGCAACACGCCCGCCACGGCGACGGGCACGGCGACGGCGGCGACGAGGAGGGGCCGCGCTGCGCCGCCCGCACCCCGGTCGCGCACGATGCTTGGCCAGCGCGCCAGCATGGTGACCGCGGCCGCATACGCAGCCGACCCCGCCGCGGCGCCGAGCAGCAGGACCGCCACGATCCGCCGGCCGGTCTGCTCGCCGGCCGTGGGGCGCGGTGGTGCCGCGAGGGCGGTCACGCGTCGCTCACTGGGTGCGCACTCGTCGCTACTCGTCGCTACTCGTCCCTACTCGTCGCGGACGAGCTCGAACCTGCTCGGCTCGCCGACGACTTCGTGCACCACGCCCATCACCTCGAGGGCGCGCAGGTGCGCCATGGCCTCGCCCACGGCGGCGCGGCGCATGAACCCGTCGATGCGCTCCCACGAACGCGACCAGTGCATCCGCTCGGCGATCCCCCACGCAGTCGTGACGCCGTCTTTGATCGCGGCGGTGACCTCGGTGAACCGGCTCTCGTGGTGGGCCTTGAGCTGGTCGACGCGCTCGGAGAGGCCGACAAAGCGGTGCTCGTGCGCGGGGAGCACCTCGTCGGCGTCGTACACGGCGACCTTGTCGAGGGACTCGATGAAGTCGCCCAGCGGGTTGTTGCCCGCTTGGGGGTGGTAGGGGATGTTGGGCGTGATGCGGGGGAGCACGTGGTCACCGGAGAGCATGAGCCGGTTGAGCGGTTCCCAGAAGCACAGGTGGCCCGGCGAGTGCCCGGGCGTCCAGATCGCCGTCAGGTCCCACCCGGGGACGCGCGGGTGGTCGCCGTCCTCGAAGAGCACGTCGGGGCGCACGGCGTCGACGTAGGGCCGCACGGGCATCGACGCGTTGGTGAGCGTGCTGACCTCGTCCTCCGGTGCGCCCATCCGCCGCAGGTACGCGCTCACGCGCGTGAGCAGGTCCGTCGGGTCGTCGTAGCGGTCGGGGATCAGGCTGGCGTCCGCGGGGTGCAGCGCGACCCACGCGCCCGACGCCTCCCGCACACGGCCGGCCAGGCCGTAGTGGTCCGGGTGGATATGGGTGACGAGGACGCCCTGCACGTCGGTGACCGACGTCCCGGCCTGGCGGAGGCCATCGCAGAGCGCGTCGTAGGCGTCGTCGGTGTTCCAGCCGGCGTCGACGATGTAGGGGCCGGCGTCGGTCTCGAACACGTACACGAACACGTACCGCAATGAGCTGCTCGGCATCGGCACCGGGACGCTCCACAGCCCCGGGCGGACGCGCTCGACGGGCGGGAGCGGGGTCAGGTGGCGTGCAGGCGCAGACACGCCAGAGAGCTTCCCACGCCGGTTGCGGGGACCGCACCCCCCGGCGAGCGGGGTGCGGCGGGCGCGGCGCGGCGGAGCGCAAACCGGCTCACGGTGCGGCGATGCCGCCGAGCGCGAACCGGCTCAGGTGGTCGGCCTCGGCCCGCCCAGGCACCGTGCCCAGCGTGAGGTGGCGGCGCAGGGCACCGAAGGCGAGGTGGTACACGGCGTCGGCGTCCCGGCGGGCGTCGGCGCGGCGGCCACCCGTGAGCTCAGTGACCGGGGGCACGAGCAGGCCGGTCAACAGGTCGACCGACGCCTGCTGCTCGTCGGGGAACCGCTCGGCCAGCCGGGCCTCGTTGGCCACGAACGGGCGCGTGCGCCGCGCGGCGCGGTCGTCGGCCGCCTGGGCGAGCACGCCCCCGACCCACGCGCGCACCTGGGCGTCGGGGCCTACGGCCCGCTCCATGCGGTGCTCGAGGTAGCCGACGAGCCGGCGTGCGCCGTCGTCGAGGAGCACGAGCAGCAGCTCGTCCTTCGACGTGAAGTACCGGTAGAACGCCTGGGTCGACAGCTTCGACTCGCGCAGGATGTCGCGCAGCGTGGGGTCCACCATCCCGGTCCGCTCGATCACCCGGTAGGTCGCCTCCACGATGCGTTGCAGCTCGTCGGCGTACGCCTCCTGCCGCCCGGCGAGCGCCCGCGCCACGGCCCGGCGCGTCAGCGACTCGGAGACGGGCAGCACGGCGCTCTCAATCCTAAGATCAGTGATTTGGAGGGGACAAGCATGGACCTGCTCGTCGGTGACGTGTTCCGCAACGCGGCAAGGGCCGTACCGGGGCGACTGGCGGTCGCCCACGACGGCAAGGAGATGACCTTCGGCCAGCTCGACCGGCGCGCCAACCAGGTGGCGAGGGCGCTCATCGCCATCGGCACGGGGTACGGCGACCGCATTGTGTCGTGGTCGTCCACCAGCCTCGACGTCGTGCCGGTGTTCGCCGCGGTGGCGAAGCTCGGCGCCGCCTTCGCCCCCGCCAGCCCGCTGCTCGGCGAGGCTGAGGCGGCGGACATGATCGCCTCGGCGCAGCCGTCGCTGCTCGTGGCCGACGACGACCGCCTCGACATGGCCGTGCGCATCGGCAAGCAGCTGGGCGTGCCCGTGCTGCCGATCGGGCCCGGCGGGATGCTGGCCGACGCGGCCGACGAGCAGCCCGACAGCGACGTCCCGGGCCCGGAGGCGCTGCGCGAGACCGACACCCACGTCCTGTTCTTCACGAGCGGCAGCACGGGGCGCCCGAAGGGCGTCGTGCTCTCGCACCGGACCAACATGCTGCGGACGCACCCCGGCGCCCAACTCGAGCCACGCGGGGCGCTCGTGTCGCCGTACCCGCTGTTCCACATGGGGGCGTGGACGCTGGCCCTCCAGCAGTGGCAGGCGCGCGACGCGGTCATCTTCTCGGGCTCGGACGCGGGCGCCATCTGCAGGGCCATCACGCAGTACCGGGCGGCGCGGCTCAACGCCATCCCCGGCGTGTGGCGGCGCGTCCTCGCCCATGTCGCGGAGCACGCGGTCGATACGGGGACGGTCAGGTTCGCCGACACGGGGACGTCGGCCACCCCGCCCGAGCTGCTGAACGCCATCGCCGCCGCCTTCCCCAACGCCCAGGTCCGGGTGTTCTACGGGGCGACGGAGTCGGGGGCCGTCGCGTCGCTCGAGCACGCGGACATGAACCGCAAGCCGGGCAGCTGCGGCACCGCGGCGCCGTTCGCCGAGGTCCGCATCGACGAGAACGGCGAGCTGTGGGCGCGCAGCGTCGTGCTGTTCGACGGGTACTACGGCAACGAGGAGGCCACCGATGCCGCCCTCGTCGACGGCTGGTACCGCACCGGCGACCTGGCCGAGATGGACGACGAGGGTTACCTGTCGATCATCGGGCGGGCGCGCGACGTGATCCGCACCGGCGGCGAGACGGTGGCGCCGAGCGAGGTCGAAGAGGTGCTCCGGAGCGAGCCCTCCATCGCCGACGTGGCCGTCGTCGGGCTGCACGACGACACGTGGGGCGAGGTGGTGTGCGCGGCGGTCGTCGTCCGCCCCGGCCACGACGCCCCGACCGTCGAGGCGCTCCGGGCGCACTGCGGCGGGCGCCTGGCCGGGTTCAAGCAGCCCCGCCGGGTCGCCATCGTCGACGAGATCCCGCGGACGGGCGGGAACGGCAACGTCCAGCGAGGGGTCCTGATGGAGCGCCTGCTGGCGTGAGGGCCCCGTGGACAAAGCAGCGTTCTGCGCAATAAGATCACTGTTCTTGGAACGCGAACTCCTCCTTACCGGGATCGGCGGCCAGGGCGTGCAGCTGGCCGCGCAGGTGGTGGCCAAGGCGGCGATCGCCGCCGGCCGCGACGTCCAGGTCTTCGGCAGCTACGGCGGCATGATGCGCGGTGGCAACACGGACGCGACCGTCGTCGTCGGGGACGGGCCCATCGAGGCACCGCCGACGGTCACCAACGCCTGGTCGGCCGTGCTGGTCCACCCGGACTTCGCCGCGCCCGCGCTCGCGCGGGTCCGGCCGGGCGGGCTGGTCCTGTTCAACGCCACGCTGTTCGACGCCCCGCCGCGCGAGGGCGCCGTCGGGGTGCCGGCGACGTCGCTCGGCGGCGCGCCGGTGAACGCCAGCCTGGTCATGCTCGGCGCCTACCTGGCCATCACCGGCCTGGTCGGGATGGACCTCGCCCTCGCCGCGGTCGACGACGCGCTGCCGTCCTACCGCAAGCAGCACGCGCCCGGGTGCCGCCAGGCGTTGCAGATCGGGTACGACGCCGCCCCCGCCATGCGGGCGGACGCATGGGCGGCGGTGCCGGCATGACGCTGTCGCGGGGCACGGTCGTCATCGACATCGAGGCGTGCAAGGGCTGCGACCTGTGCGTCGACGCCTGCCCGCCGGACGTGCTCGTCATGACCAAGGAGCACGTCAACAGCAAGGGGTACCGCTACCCGATGCTGCTGCCGGGGTGCACCGGGTGCCGGGCGTGCGCGCAGATCTGCCCGGACTTCGTGTTCCAGGTGTACAAGTACGAGACGCCGCAGGAGGTCGCATGACGAGGCGCCTGCTCGAGGGGTCGGAGGCCGTGGCGGAGGCGATGGTGGCGGCCGGGTGCCGGTTCTTCGCCGGGTACCCCATGACGCCGTTCACCGAGGTGCTCGAGCACATGGCGCGGCTGCTCCCCGAGCACGGCGGGACGTGCATCAACGCCGAGAGCGAACTGGAAGCCGTGGGCATGGCGTGGGGCGCCGCCGCGACGGGCACCCGTGCGGCGACGGGTTCGACCGGCCAGGGCCTGTCGCTGATGCAGGAGTCGCTGTCGGAGCTGGTCAGCGCCCACATCCCGATGGTCGTGCTCAACATGGCGCGGGCGCAGGGCGACTACTTCCAGGCGACGCGCGGCGGCGGCCACGGCGACTACCGGATGCCCGTGCTCGCCCCGAAGGACGCGGCCGAGGCGGTGTCGCTCATGGCGACGGCGTTCGAACTGGCCGACCAGTGGCGCACGCCGGTGCTCGTGTTCGGCGACTACTACCTCGCCCACACCGCCCAGTCCGTCGACGTGCCCGAGGCCGGCACCCCGCCTGCGGCGCCCGAGTGGGCGCTCGACGGCAGCACGGGGGGCAGCGGCCGGGCCAAGCTGCTGTCCCCGCTCGGCGACCACAAGCGGCGCGACGACGTCGGCTACGACCTGCAGGAGCACTACCGCGGCGTGGCGCGCAGCGTGCAGGAGATGACCGAGGGGATCGAGCCGCGGTACGAGGAGTTCCACAGCGAGGACGCAGACGTCGTCGTCATGGCATGGGGCACCCCCGGCCGCTACGTCCGCGCCGCGGTCAAGGAACTCCGCGACACCGGCGTACCGGTCGGCTTCCTCCGCCCCATCACGCTGTACCCCTTCCCCGACGCGGCGGTCCAGCGCGCGGCCAAGCACGCGAAGCTGGTCGCCGTGTACGAGAACAACCAGGGCCAGATGATCGACGACGTCCGCCTGGCGTTGGAGGGGCGGGCGCCGGTGAGGTTCATCGGTGGCCTGAGCCTCGACCACTCCGGCTTCGGCATCGCCCCCGACCTGGAAGTGGCGACCATGCGGGCACGGATCGAGGAGGTGGTCGGCACATGCTGATCGAACGCGAGGGCCTGCAGGTGGTGGAGACGGGCCGGCCGCCGGACGCCCCGGCGCGGCTGGTCGACGACTTCACGCCGGAGCTGATCGATGTGGGGACCCACGGCCTGTGCCCCGGGTGCGGCGAGCCCATCGCCGTGCGCGCCGTCGTGGAGGCGATCGCCGAGCTGGGCTTGACGCAGAAGGCGATCGGCGTATTCGGCATCGGCTGCTACACCGCGTTCTCCAACAACCTCGACATCGAGGTGCTGCAGGCGCTCCACGGGCGGGCGCCGTCGCTCGCCACCGGCGTCAAGCGCGCCCGCCCCGACACGTTCGTCGTCACGATCCAGGGCGACGGTGACATGGTCAACGAGGGCCTCCAAGAGGTCATGCACACCGCCGCGCGCGGCGAGGCGGTGACGTGCGTGATGCTGAACAACGGCGTGTTCGGGGAGACGGGCGGCCACCTCACGGCGACGACCGTGCTCGGCCAGCGGACCAAGAACACGCTCGAGGGCCGCAACGCCCGTGACCACGGCTACCCGATCCTGCTCGCTGACGTGATCGCCACGCTCGAGGGCGCGTCGTACGTCGCACGCTGCTCGGTCCACGACGCGGGGAACGTGGCACGCACCAAACGGCACCTGACCCGGGCCTTCGAGGTGCAGCAGGCCGGCGGCTTTTCGTTCGTGGAGATCCTGACGATGTGCCCGACGGGGTGGTTCATCGACACCCTCGACGCGCCCGACTACCTGTCGGGGAACCTGGCCGCCGTGCACGCACCGGGCGTGGTCAAGGACAGGCGTGGCTGACCGGCTCGTGATCGCCCACCGAGTGGGCCCCAACTCCCAGATGACACAACGGCTCGCGGAGCTCGTGCCGGACGCGGCGATCGTCGCCTGGCCGGAGCCGGGTCAGGTTCTCCTCACCTTCGACTACCCGTGGCGGGGCGCCGACCAGTACCTGCCCGACGAGGTCGAGTGGGTCCACATCATGGGCGCGGGGGTCGGGGGGTTCCCGTTCGAGCTGTTGAAGGGCCGCCCGCTCACCTGCTCGAAGGGTGCGAGCTCGGTGCCCATCGCCGAGTGGGTATTGGCCGCGATGCTCGCGTTCGAAAAGCGCGTGCCGGAGTCGTGGATCCACGAGCCGCCTGAGGTGTGGAGCCGCGCCACCCTGGGATCGCTCGCGGGCAAGACGCTGGCGCTGGTCGGGATCGGTGCCATCGGGAGCGAGATCGCCAAGCGGGCGTTGGCGTTCGACATGCGAGTGGTGGCGCTGCGGCGGTCGTCACGGCCGCTCGGCGTCGCGGGCGTCGCCGCGGCGTCGTCGCTGGACGAGGTGCTGCGCGACGCCGACCACGTCGCCATCGCCGCACCGGCGACACCGGAGACGCGCCACCTCATCGACGCGCGTGCCTTCGCCCAGATGAAGGACGGCGTGCACATCATCAACATCGCGCGGGGATCGTTGATCGACCAGGACGCGCTCATCGCGGCGGCCGACAGCGGGAAGGTGGCGCGGGCCTCGCTCGACGTCGTGGACCCCGAGCCCCTTCCGGCCGGCCACCCGCTCTACACGCACCCGAAGGTGCGCGTGACGCCGCATATCTCGTGGAGCTCGCCGATCACGATGCCGCGCACGATGGAGATCTTCGTGGAGAACCTCCGGCGGTTCCGCTCGGGAGAGCCGTTGGAGGGGCTCGTCGACGTCGAGGCCGGCTACTAGCGCGGCCGCGCCCGCTCAGTTGACGCTGCGGTCGTGGCCCTCCCAATAGGGCGCACGCAACTGGCGCTTGAGCACCTTCATCGCACCCGACAACGGCAACGGCTCGGCGCGGAACTCGACCGACTTCGGCACCTTGAACCCGGCGATGCGTTCCCGGGCCCAGTCCTGCAGCTCCCGCTCCGTCGCAGACTCGCCCTCCTTCAGCACCACGACGGCGTGCACCGCCTCGCCCCATTGGTCGGACGGGACGCCGATCACCGCCACCTGGGCGACGGCGGGGTGGGAGGCGAGCGCGTTCTCGACCTCGGCGGAGTACACGTTCTCGCCGCCGGTCACGATCATGTCCTTCACCCGGTCGACGAGGTAGAGGTAGCCGTGCTCGTCGAGCCGCCCGGCGTCCCCGGTGTGGTACCAGCCGTCGGCGAACGCCGCCGATGTCTCCTCGGGCCGCCGCCAGTACTCCCGCATGAAGTTGCCGGCACGTGCCCAGATCTCCCCGACCTCGCCCACCGGGAGCGCGTCGCCGGCGGGGCTGCGGATGGAGATGGCGGTGCCGACGAGCGGGCGCCCCGCCGACTTGAGCAACTCGCCACCGCGACGGTGCTCGTCGGGCCCGAGGACGGTCAGCAGCCCCGAGCTCTCCGTCATCCCGTACCCCTGGTACACGTCGACGTCGGGGAGGTCCTTCAGCAGCCGCTCGAGCAGCGCCGTGGGCATCGGCGACGCGCCGTACGTCAGGGCGCGCAGTGACGCCAACCGGTCGGGGCGGTACGCCGGATGGTCGAGGACCATCTGCACCATGGTCGGCACCATCACCGTTGTCGTCACCTGCTCGCGCTCGATGACGTCGAGCACGGCCGCCGGGTCGAAGAGGGGGACGTAGGTCGTGGCGGCGCCGATGGCGGGGACGGCGAGGACGCCGCCGAACGACGCGGCGTGGAACATCGGCGTCTGGTGCAGGTACACGTGGTGCTCGTCGAAGTGGAATTGCACGCCGATCTTGTACATGTCGAGCACGGCGGCGCGGCTGTCGATGAGCACGCCCTTCGGCGTGCCCGTCGTCCCGCCGGTGTACATGAGGATGACCGGGTCGTCCTCCTCGGGCTCCTCGGGGACCTCCGGTTGCCCCGCGGCGACGAGGTCCTCGTAGACGGCGTCATGGGGGGCGTCGCCGCCACCGATGAGCACCACCGTCTCGATCCCGACCGCGGCGCGGACCCGGTCGATGAGCGGTGCGAAGAACGCGTCGGCGAAGCAGACGCGGGTCTCGGAGTCGCGCAGGATGAACTCGAGCTCCATCGGCGCCAGGCGCAGGTTGAGGGGGTTGATGACACCCGTCCCCAGGAACCCGGCGTGGTACAGCTCGAGGAACGCGTGGCCGTTCAGGGCCATGACGGCGAAGCGGTCGCCCTTCGCCACCCCGACCTGGTGGCGCAGGGTATGCGACAGCCGGAACACGCGGTCGAGGTGCTCGGCGAACGTGGCACGGAACGCGCCGTCCACCGACATCACCTTGTCCGCGAACTCGTCGGCGGCCGGGAGCAGGGAGCGGTGGTAGACGAGCTCCTTCATTGACCGAATGGTACGGCGTCAGGCGGCGCCGACCGGCGCCTCGCCGTGCCGGTGCGGTGGCATGGGGCGGCGGAGCCCGAAGAAGGCGCCGATGGCAACGGTGAGGTAGACGACGTAGACGACCCCCTGGAGCACCGTCGGGTGGTCGGCGTAGCCGAAGAACGAATGGAAGATGTCCCCGAGGGTGCTGTCCTCTCTGAGCGTCCCCGCCGTGCTCCACATCGGGTGGGTGAGGACCGTCACCCATCCGAGCTCCTGCAGGTTCTGCACGGCGTCGACGAGGATGCCAGCCGCGAAGACCATGAGCAGGGCGCCGACGACGCGGAAGAACAGGCCGATGTTGATGTGCTTGCCCACCCGGTACATGACGATGGCGAGGGCGAGCGAGGCGACGAGGCCGACGGCCCCGCCGATGACAGCGCCATGCGCCGAGGTGGCGAACACGATGGCGAGCGTGAACACCATCGTCTCGAGCCCTTCGCGGCCGACCGCCTGGAACGCGAGCAGCCCGAGCCCCCAGCGCGCCCGTCCGTCGAGTGCCACGGCCGTCTTCTGGCGCAGCTCCTCCGACAGCGTCATCGAGTGGTCGCGCATCCAGAACGTCATGTACGTGAGGACGACCGCGGCGATGAGGTAGGTCACCGTCTCGAAGATGGTCTGCGCGCGCGAACCGGCGTAGTCCCTGATCGTGAGGTAGGCGACCACGCCGCCGACGGCCACGAGCACGAGGGCGGCCGCCACGCCCATCAGCACGTCCCGGAAGTGCTCCCGCTCGCCGATGCGGTCGAGGTAGGCGAGGAGGATCGCCACGATCATGCTCGCCTCGATCCCCTCCCGGAGGAAGATCACGAACGTGGCGACCATGTGTTAGGTATACCTAACACATGGCGGATCATGCAAAGGGCGTCTAGCCGCAGCCCTCGCAGGCCGCCGGCGGGGTGGCCGGGCCCAGCGCGGCGGTCGTGGTCACCGCGCCGCCCGTGAGGTGGGCCACCCACGCAGCGGCCCGGGCGAGCGCGCGCCGGGACCGGGCCAGGTAGCGCAGCTGCGGCGCTGGGGAGCCCGCGGCGGGCGCGCGGTGCGCCGCGCCGGCCGGGTGGTGGGCCGCTCCGGCCGGGTGGTGGGCCGCTCCGGCCGGGTGGTGGGCCGCGGCGAGCAGGCGGCGGCGTGCCGCTTCGTCCGTCCGGGCGGCGCGGTGGGCCGCCGCAGCGGCGGCCACGGCGTCGAGGGGCATCATCGGGCCACCTCCCGGTCGGCGTAGGTCTCGGTCCCGCACTCGCCGCACCAGCAGTGCCAGTGCAACTCGATGCCGTGATCGGTGTTGACCACGGAGACGATGCGGTCCGGCCCGAGCAGGACGGCCGTGCCGTGGCGGGGGCAGTGCACGGAGAACATACGAACATCGTCCGCCTTGCCAGGCACCCTGGCGAGTGGCAGAATCGACGCTATGCGAAAGAAATCGGCCAGGAGTCCGCTGGTCGCCGCCGTCGTGGCCGAGAACCAGTCGCCGTTCGAGTTCGCCATCGCGTGCGAGGTCTTCGGCATCGACCGCTCGGCCGACATCGGGCGGCCGTGGTACCGGTTCGTGGTGTGCTCACCGGAGCCGGGGCAGGTGTCGACCAAGGCCGGCTTCACCATCGGCACCCAGCACGGCCTCGAGGTGCTCGACATCGCGCACACCATCGTCGTCCCCGCCACGCCGGGCCCGGACGACTCGAGCGAGGCGCTCCTCGACGCGCTGCGGCGTGCCCACGCGCGCGGCGCCCGGCTCGTCTCGTTCTGCACGGGCGCGTTCACGCTCGCGGCTGCCGGCCTCCTCGACGGAAGGCGGGCGACCACGCACTGGATGCACACCGAAGAACTGACGCGGCGCTACCCGCGCGTGCAGGTCGACCCCGGCGTGCTGTACATCGACGAAGGCGACGTGATGACGTCAGCGGGCACCGCAGCGGGCATCGACCTCTGCCTCCACATCGTGCGGCTCGACTACGGCGCGGAGGCGGCCAACATCACGGCGCGACGGATGGTCGTGGCGCCGCACCGCGACGGCGGGCAGGCGCAGTTCGTGCGCCAGCCGGTGCCGCCGCCGCTGCCTTCCGACCCGTTCGCCGACACCCTCGTGTGGGCGCAGGAGCACCTCGATGAGCAGATCGGTATCGAGGAGCTGGCACGACGCTCGGCAATGAGCGTGCGCACGTTCGCCCGCCGGTTCCAGGAGCAGCACGGGACGACGCCGCACCAGTGGCTGCTGCGCCAACGCGTGCTGCACGCCCAGCGGCTGCTCGAGACCACCGACCTGCCCGTCGACCTCGTCGCCGACCGCTGTGGTCTCGGTACCGCGACGAATCTGCGCCAGCATTTCCAGCGGGTGGTGCACACCACCCCGACGGCATACCGGCGGACGTTCCGCGCCGAGGCGGGATGAGGTGGTGGTAGCACCACCGGCTGCCGGGGGGTGACGCAGTTGCGCCGTCGCAGGCGCCCGCCACAATGCAGCCATGGGGTTCGCGCCTGCGGCCGCGTGGGCTTGGGCCCGCGCCGAGCTCCGCGCACGATGGAAGGCGCTCGTGGCCATCGGGCTGCTCGCGGGTCTGGCGGTGGCGCTGGCCAGCGCCGCCCTCGCGGGGGCGCGCCGGACCGCCACCGCGTTCCCGCGGCTGGCCCACGAGACGCGTAGCCAGGACGCCACCGTCTTCGCGTCGCAGGTCGGGCTGCTCCACCCCGACTTCTCCGCGCTGCGGCGCTTGCCAGAGGTCCGAGACGTCGCGGTGTGGGACCTCGTCTTCGGCGCGGCCAACGGGTCTCCGACGCTGCTGTTCGCGTCCGACGGAGGCACCTGGGGCGACACGGTCAACACGCCGCTCGTCGTGCACGGGCGGATGTGGGACCCCTCGGCCCCCAACGAGGTCGTGATCAGCGAGGGCGCGCCCGAGGTCGGCCACGTCGGGACCACGTTCGCCTTCCGGCCCTACGCCGCCGACCAGCCCGACGGCACGGGCGAGCCCCACGGCCCCGTCGTCACGCTCAAGGTTGTCGGAGTGGTGCGGACCGTGAACCAGTTCCTCCTCACACCGGACCAGGCGTTCCTCTCCCCCGGCTTCGTCGCCACCTACGGCAGCCGCATTACGCGCGCGCCGAACGCCGACGTCGTCCTCAGGCACGGGCAGGCCGACGTGGCCGCGCTCCGCCGGGACGTCACGCGTCTCATCGCGCCGGGCACGCCGGTCCTCGACTACCCCTCGCTCACGAGGCGCATCCGGACCACGCTCGACGTGGAACGAGTGGCGTTGCTCGCGCTGGGTGCGGTGGTCGCGCTCGCCGGCGGCCTGCTCGTCGCCCAAGCGCTCGCCCGGTCGACCGCGGCAATCCGCGACGACGCGGCCGCCCTGCGCGGCCTCGGGATGTCGCGGGCCGACATGGCCCTCGCCACGACGTTCGCCCACTCGCTCCCCGCCGTGGTCGCGGCAGCCACCACCCTTGCCGGAGCCATCGCACTGTCGCCGGTGTTCCCCGTCGGGCTCGGCCGCCGGGTCGACCCGCACGTCGGGGTACACGCGGACTGGACGACGCTCGGTGCGGGCATGGCCATCGCCTTCGTGCTCGTGCTCGGGTGCGCGGCGCTGGCGGCTCTTCGTGCTGCTCGCCCCCGGCCCGCACGCGCCGGCGCGCTGTCCCTCACAGCGCGCGTGCGCCGCGCGGCGCCGGTCAGCGTCGGGATCGGTACGACGATGGCGCTCGAACGAGGTGCGGGGCGCAGCGGCACGGCCGTGCGCCCTGCGCTTGTCGGCGCCGTGGTCGGCGTGCTGGGCATCGTCGGTGTGCTGACGATCGACCACGCGCTTAGCGACGCCCTCTCACACCCGGAACGCGCCGGCGTCACGTGGGACGCCACCGTGATCAATGACGAGGCGAAGGCGACGCCGGCCCTCGTGGCGGCCGTGCAACGGGCGCAGCCGCGCGCTGCGCTCGCGCGCATCGACCGCGCACTGACAGCGGTGAACGACGTCGGCGTCCCGACGTACACCGTGCGGCCGGTACGCCCGGGCGACAGCACGGCCATCGCGCTCGCAGTCGTCGACGGGCGGTCTCCAACGGCCACCGGCGAGGCCGACATCGGCCCGGCGACGGCCCGGGATCTGCACATCAGCGTCGGCGACACGGTGACTGTCGGCGCGGCGCGGGCGCGGGTCCGCATCGTCGGCAAGGCGCTGTACCCGTCGGACGTGCACCAGGAGTTCGATGAGGGGTTCTCGCTGGTGCCAGCCCAGTTCGACGAGCTCGTCGACCAGGCCGAGGACGAACAGGCCGTCGCCGTGCGCTTGCCACCGTCGGTCCACGACAAGGCCGCCGCCGCGTCGGCGATGGGCACGGCGTTGGGCAGCGCGGCCTCGGAGGTCGACGGGCCCAACGTGCCGCCGGAGCTGGCCAACCTCCACAACGTGCGCACGATGCCCGTGGTGCTCGCCGTCGTGCTCGCCGCCCTGGCCGTGGCTGCCCTGAGCTACGTGCTCGGCAGCTCCGTGCGGCGCCGCGACCGCGACTTCGCCGTCCTGCGCACGCTAGGACTGTCGCGCCGCGGAGCGCGGCTCGTCGTGGTCTCACAGGCGCTCGTCATCGGCGCGGTCGGGCTCGCCCTCGGCGTGCCCCTCGGGCTCGCCCTCGGCCGCAACCTCTGGCGCATCATCGCCCGGCACGTGCCGATGAGCGATGTCTCCCCTGTCGCTGTCGTCGCCGTGCTGCTTACCGTCCCGGCCACGCTCGCGGTGGTCGTCGTGCTCGCGCTCGCCCCGGCACATCGGGCGGCACGCATCCGGCCGGCGGTCATCCTGCGCGCCGAGTAGCGGCCCCCAGCCCGAGCGCATTGATGAACAGGCGCGTCACCGTGTCGACCCCGGTCTCGAAGTCGGCGTCCACCTCGCCC
>Ga0070741_10003240_pt1 | contig 40947 bp, 42 predicted proteins | sample Coa_R1_4_FD_66440 | JGI IMG/M metagenome (GOLD analysis project Ga0070741, IMG submission 66440) | Surface soil microbial communities from Centralia Pennsylvania, which are recovering from an underground coalmine fire - Coalmine... | ecosystem: Environmental > Terrestrial > Soil > Unclassified ...
GCGCCTGCGTACTGGTTCGCCGACGGCGGTCACTGGCACGTCCACGGCCTCGAGTGCGCCGGCCCCGTCGACCCGTCCGCCCCTGTGGAGCACGTGAGCTGGTACGAGGCCGACGCGTTCGCCCGCTGGGCCGGTGCGCGGCTGCCGACCGAGGCAGAGTGGGAGCTCGCCGCGCCCGCGCCGGACGACCCGTCCGCGCCGGGCTGGTACGGCGCGGTGTGGCAGTGGACGGCGAGCGCGTACGCGCCGTACCCGGGGTTCGCGCCGGCGCCGGGCGCGGTCGGCGAGTACAACGGCAAGTTCATGGTCAACCAGCAGGTGCTGCGCGGCAGCTGTCGCGCCACGCCGCCCGGCCACGCCCGCCGCACGTACCGCAACTTCTTCCCGGCGTCGGCGCGGTGGGCGTTCAGCGGCGTGCGGCTGGCCTCCGGGTAGCAGCGCCCCGCCACGACATCGGTGCGCGAGCCCGGCAGCCGGCCGCGGGCCGCGCACTGCCGCCCGCTCAGAGCTTCGGGAGCACCTCGTGCTCGAAGAGGTGCAGGCTCTCCCACGCCAGGGCCGGTGGGATGCCGCCGACCATGGGGTGGAACAGGGCGAAGGCGTACTCGCCACCGCTGCGCAGCTCGTCGACGAGCTGGCCCGGCGTCAGCACGCGGTACTGGCCCGTCTCGCGGAGCGCGTCCGCGTCGCGCACCTCCGCGTACCCGCCCTGGGTGACACCGGCCTCCGCCATCCACTGGCCGTAGGCGTTGACCTCGTGGAGGAAGTACGGCGCGACGGCGCGCCACGTGGCGTCGACGTCGGTGCCGAGGACGAACACGCTCGTGTCGCCCGCCGCGTAGGGCCCCGGGTCGGGGTGGCCGAGCCGCACGCGTTCGTCTCGGTAGTGCTCCCACAGCTCGGGTGACGACGGTAGGAACCCGTCGCCGACGCGGGCCGCCCGCCTCGCCGCAGCCTCCGTGCTCCCGCCCATGGCGATCTTCGGCCCGCCCGGTTGCGCGGGGCTGGGTGTCACCCGCGCGTCGCGCCCTCGGAACGCGAACGTCTCCCCCGACCACGCCTCCCGGAGCGTCCGCACCACCTCTGTGGTCCGGGCGGCGCGTTCGGCGAGCGGGCGCCCGAACATGGCGAACTCCGACGCCACGTACCCGTTGGTGATGACCACGTCCAGACGTCCGCCGCTGATGAGGTCGACGACGGCGATGTCCTCGGCGAGGCGCAACGGGTCGTGGAACGACGCGACCAGCGCCGCGATCTGCACGCGCATCGTCTGCGTGCGCGCCGCGATCGCCGCGGCGAGCGGCAGCGGTGAAGGGAGGTACCCGTCGTCGGCGCCGTGGTGCTCCGACAGGATGCAGACGGCGAAGCCCAAGCGGTCGGCCCACTCGCACATCTCGATGGCGGCGCGGTAGCGCGCCGTATCGGTGACGCCGGAGAAGGTGGGGTTGCGGAGGTCGAAGCGGATGCCGAAGATCGCCACGGGTCGGGCAGGCTACCGGGACCGCGGCCGGCGTGCCCGGTCCCGCCCCGTTGCGGGGGGCGCGCACGCCGACCAGCCGTCGATCAACGCCTCCCGGAGGTCGCGCTTGCCGACGGCCTTCAGCTGGAGGAGTACCGCGGCGTAGCCGTTGAAGTGCGGGATGGTGAAGAACCCCTTTCGACCGCTGGCGAGCACGGCCTCCTTCTCCCCGAGGTCTGCCACGCGCACGGCGAGGATCGGCCCATCGGGCGGCGGCTCGTCCCCGAAGCGCCGCAGGTCCGCCTTGCTGAACGGCCGCTCCCACGCGAACGCCTTCCCGCCGACGAACCACGTCCGGTTGCCGTGGCGCTCGCCCTCGGTGACGTCCGGAAGCGCTGCCGCGATCTGCGCGGCGTCCTCGAGCGTCGCCACGTCACTCCTCGAGCAGCGGCAGGCGAAGCCACGCGAGCATCTGGCGGAGCTGGTCGTACGCGGCGAGGCGCGCCGCGTCCGTCCCCGCCTGCTCGGCTGCTTCGACGGGCTGCCACAGGCGGTGCACCATGGACGGGCCGAGCTCGAGGAGGCCCCCCGTCCCGCCCGTCGCGTACCGGGCGAGCACGTAGCGGACGATGGCTCCCTCGGGGATCCCCATGTGCGCGCTGAGGCCTCGGACCGTCTCCATGGGGTCGACATCGGCGTACAGCGCGACATCGGCTTTGAAGTTGGCGTCGGGGTCGTCGTCCGCCCACGGCCCGCGCCACGGGTCGAGCACCACCACGGTCATCTCATCACCTCGACAGGTCGGCATACGCCTCGAGCGCAAGTATGCCGACGTCGCTCCCGGTGCCGCACACCATGAACGCTTCGGCGCTCATTTCGTGACGGCGTCGGCGATGTCCTGGAGGAAGTCGACGACGCGGGGCCCCCACTCCGCGGCGACGGGGTCGCGAAGGCCGACCACGTGCCCGCTCTTGACCGCCTTCAGGACGGAGAAGCCGGGGCGGGTGGCGAAGGTCGACGCGCTCTCGTGGCAGCACACGGTGTCCGCGAGGAACACGAAGTCCGGGTCGGCCTTGACGAGGTACTCGGCAGACAGCTGCGGGTAGCCCGACCCGCTGTGGTCCGCGGCGTCGGCGATGTTGACCATCCCGAGACGGGCGTAGAGCGCGCCGATGAACGTCTTCGAGGTCGCCGTGTACAGGGTGTTGTCGACCTCGTGGTAGTAGGTGAGGCCCTTGGCGCGGTCACCGACGCCCGCCACGATGGCGTCGAGCTTGCGGCGCAACGCCGCGTCCTCGGCCGCCGCTTCGGTGACGTGGCCGGTTGCCTGCCCGAGCACCGTGAACTGGCTGTAGGTGTCGTCGATCGTCTTGGCCGGCGGCAGCAGCAGCGCCGGGATGTGCAGCGTCGCCAACTGGGACGCCACCTTGCCATCGGTGTCGAAGGGCGACAGGACCACGAGGTCGGGGTGGAGCGGCACGTAGCTCTCGGCCCCCTCGGTGCCGTCGAACGCGGTGCGCGGGGCGTTCGGCGGGTCGGTCGAGTACTTGTCCACCCCGACCACCTGGCTGCCGGCCCCGATGGCGTAGAGCATCTCGGTCGCCGTGGCGGAGAGCGACAGGATGCGCGTCGGGCGGGCCGGGATGGTGATGGCGCCGTTGGACGCCGTGACCGTCGCGGGGAACGACGGCGGTGCCGCTGTGGTCGGCGCCGTGGCGGCTGCCGCCGCGGCGGCTGGTGCCTTCCGCGACGACGTGGAGCTGCACGCGGCGAGCGCGGTGGCGAGCACCGCGATGACGGCGATGGTCCTGTTCATGATGTTCCTCCTGTCGAAGCCGGACAGGAGGCCTGCCGGTCGACCGTTACGTTCCTCGCGTGTTCGGTCGCTACCAGCTGGCCAGGCGACCTGGCTCGTCCTCGTGAAGAGGATCCACAGTTGCGGGACAGCGCCGGACTTGCACCGGACTTCGCTGACCAGCTGGTTGCAGCGCCAACCTATGCCGCGCCGGCGGCGTGGGCAAGGGCGACGAAGCGTGACGCGAGCGCCGGCTGTGCGGCCAGGTGCTGGTGGAGGTAGCTGGCGAACAGCCGCGCCCCGGCAAACCCGGCGTCACCGCGCCCGAACCGGCTGGCCAGGGCGAGGGCCGTCCCGGCGGGCGACACCGTCGAGCGGTGGAACTCGTGCCCGCGCAGCGCGGTGCCGGCGGGGCCGAAGGGCGAGGGCCGTTGCGTGAGGGCGGTGCGGTAGCCGATCGTGAGCGTGTCGGTCATGCGGGCGTCTGCAGGTACGGCGCCGACCATCGGGGCGCCGTCGAGCGACCGGCACAACCACAGCAGTCCTCCGCACTCGGCCCAGACCACCATGCCGCGTTGCACGGATGCGCGGACGTCGGCGACGAGCGGCATGTTCGCCCCGAGCTCGGCCGCGAACACCTCCGGGAACCCGCCTCCCGCGTACAACGCCGAGCAGCCGTCCGGCAGGGCACGCTCGGCGAGCGGGTCGAAGGGGACCAGCTCGGCCCCCGCGGCGCGCAGGAGCTCGAGGTTCTCGGGGTACGTGAAGCTGAACGCGGGGCCCGACGCCAGCGCGACGCGCGCCCGCCCGGCGAACAGCGCCGTCGGCGAGGCCGGCACCGGTCTGCGCGGTGCCGAACGGGCGAGCGCCATGATCGCCTCGACGTCGCAAGCCCGTTCGACGATCGCGCTGAGGCGGTCGATCGCGGCAGACACCTCGCGCGGGGATTCCGCGACGGGGACCAAGCCGAGGTGCCGCTCGCGCCATGCGAGCGCCTCGTCTGCGTAGAGCACGCCGAGCACGGGGACGCCCAACGGGGCGATCGACTCCCGCAGCAAGGTGGCGTGCCCTTCGCCTCCGACGCGGTTGAGCACGACGCCCCCGAGGGCCACGGTGGGGTCGAAGCTGCGGAAGCCGTGCACGACGGCCGCCACCGAGCCGCTCATCGCCGACGCATCGACGACGAGCAGTACGGGTGCCCCGAGCTGGCGCGCCACTGCCGCGGTCGAGCCGTCGCACGACGGCTCGGACGACCCGTCGAACATCCCCATCACGCCTTCGACGACGAGGACGTCCGCGTCGCGTGCGCCCGCGGCGGCGAGCGCGGGGAGCAGCGCGTCACCGGACAGCCACGCGTCGAGCGACCGGCCCGGGCGCCCGGTCGCCACCGCGTGGTAGCTCGGGTCAATGAAGTCGGGGCCGACTTTTGCCGAGGCCACCCGCATCCCACGTGCGGCGAGCGCGCGCATGAGCCCAGTGGCGACGGTCGTCTTCCCGACGCCCGAGTGCGTCCCCGCGACCATCAACCTCGGGCCGAGCTCGGGCACGGCGACATCCTCGCGCTCGTGGTCTCGCCCGGGGTGCGGCAGGATCTGGAGGTGCGCATCCTGTCGTTGCTCCCCTCTGCGACGGAGATCGTCTATGCGCTCGGGCTCGGCGACCAGCTCATCGGCGTCACCCACGAGTGCGACTGGCCGCCCGAGGCCCGCAGCGTGCGCGTGGTGTCGCACTCCGCGTTGCCCCCTGTGGCAACGCCGGCAGAGGTCGACCGCCTGGTCAGCGCCAGCGTCGGCGATGGCGAACCGATCTACCGGCTCGACGTCGACGCCATCCGCGAGCTGCGCCCGGACATCGTCCTGTCGCAGGACCTGTGCGCGGTGTGCGCGGTGCCCTCGGGCCACGTCAACGCCGCACTCGACGTGCTCGGCTGCCGCGCCGAGGTCGTCTCACTCGACCCCAGCAGCGTGACAGAGGTCCTCGAGTGCGTGCGGCAGGTCGCGCGCGCCGCGGGCGTGGAGGACCGGGCGACGGCGCTCATCGGGATGCTCGAGGCGCGGCTGGCCGCGGTGCGGGCGGCGGTGGCGGGGCTCGAGCGGCCGCGCGTGTTCGCCCTCGAGTGGAGCGACCCTCCGTTCAACGGCGGCCACTGGGTGCCCGAGATGATCGAGACCGCCGGGGGCGAGTCGGTGCTCGGCAATCCGGGCGTCCCGTCGGCCCGCGTGACCTGGCAGGACATCGCGCACGCCGCGCCGGACGAGGTCGTGTTCATGCCGTGCGGCTACGACCTCGACGCGGCCGCCGACGAGGCGCGCCGGTCGCTGCTGGCGCGCCCAGAGCTCACCGGCGGGCTCGTCGCCGTGCACGCGAACGCCTACTTCTCGCGGCCCGGCCCGCGCCTCGTCGATGGCGTCGAGGTGCTCGCCGCCGCCCTGCACCCGGGTGCCGTACGCACGGCGCCCGCCGGCGGGTTCGTACGGCTGCGGTGACCCCGGTCATCGTCGTCCACGGCGGGGCGGGGGACCGCCCGCCGAGGGGCGCGCGGGCGCGTTTCGCGGCGGTCGAACGGGCGTTGCGCGCCGGCGAGGCCGTGCTCGCAGCCGGTGGCCCGGCCCTCGATGCGGTCGTGGCCGCCGTCGCCGTGATGGAGGACGACGGGTCGCTGAACGCCGGGCGCGGTGCGGTGCGGACCAGCGCCGGGACGGTGGAGCTGAGCGCGTCGGTGATGGACGGCGCCACACGGCGCGCGGGCGCCATCGCCGTCGCGACGCGCGTGCGGCTCCCGGTGGAGGTGGCGCGCGACGTCCTGGAGTCCGGGCGGCACGTGCTCTACGCGGGGCCCGCAGCCGACGCGCTCGTTGTCGGCGCGGCGGTCGCGCGCGGTGCGCCGCGACATCAGCCGGGCGCGCCCGTCGCCGACGCCGAGGGGCCAGGGGGGACCGTCGGCGCGGTGGCGCTCGACGGTGGCGGCCACCTGGCCGCGGCGACGTCGACGGGCGGTGTCCCAGGCCAGCAACCGGGGCGCGTCGGCGACTCGCCGGTGATCGGCGCGGGCACGTGGGCCGACGACCGGACGTGCGCGGTGTCGGCCACCGGCGACGGGGACGTCTTCCTCAGAGCCGCCTTCGCCCACGACGTCCATGCCCGGATCGCCTACGGGGGCGCCGGCCTGGCGGCGGCGTGCGACGGCGCCCTCGAGACCGTCCTCGCCCTCGGGGGCGATGGCGGCTGCGTCGCCGTCGACCGCCTGGGCAACGTCGCCATGCCGTTCAGCACCCGGACGATGCTGCGGGGTTGGTGCACGGTGGGCGGGGAGGCGACGGTGCTGCTGGCCCGGTAGGGCGGCCGTACGCGGGCTCCTGACCCGTCCGTGGCCCGCGTTTTCCCAGCGGCACCCGGCCATCCTCTGAGGAAGCGCTGAGGTGACGGTGGCTCCATAGGGGCCATGACCACACCGACTACCCGGGACCGGGGCCTGCGGCGGGTGTCCAACATCACGACGTGGGCCGCTGGCGGGGCTGTCGCCCTGACGGCCGCCTTCGCCGGCGTCGCCGCCCATGCGGCGAGCGCCAAGACCACCACGCCGACCACGACCTCGTCCACGTCCTCGTCCACGTCCTCGTCGCCGTCCACCACCGCGGCGGCATCGTCCTCGGCCACATCCCCGTCGACCTCCGGCGCCTCGTCCTCGGCCTCGTCGTCTTCGTCCGCCACGTCCGCGACGTCCGGGTCCCTGTCCACCACCCAGGCCCCTGCCTCGACGACCGGGTCCGCGCACGCGTCCTCGGGTGCGTCATGAGCACCCTCGCCGAGCTCGTGCGCGCTGAGCGCACGCGCTCCGACACGCGCACCGCGCTCGTGCCCGCCGTATGCCGGTTCGCCGCCCTTGGGACGACGGCCGTCGTCGTCGCTGCCGACCCCGCGGCGTTGGAGGCGGCGGTCGACGCGGTGCGGGCGGAGGTCGCGGCGGTGGACGCCGCCTGCAGCCGGTTCCGCGAGGACTCCGAACTGTCCGCCCTCAACGCCGCCGGGGGCACCGCGCGTGCGGTGTCCCCAGTGCTGCTCGGCGCCATCGATGTGGCGCTGCGGGCCGCGCGCCTCACCGACGGCCTCGTCGACCCCACCGTGGGGTCGGTGATGCGGGTCATCGGCTATGACCGTGACTTCGACCTCGTTCCACCCGATGGGCCTGCCCTGCGGGTCACCGTCGGGCCGGTCCCCGGGTGGCGCGCCGTCGCCGTGGACCGGGCCCGGGGCGTCGTGCAACTTCCCAGCGGGGTCAGCCTCGACCTGGGCGCCACGGCCAAGGCATGGTGCGCCGACCGCGCTGCCGGAGCGGCGTGGCGCGCCACCCGGTCCGGCGTGCTCGTGAGCCTCGGCGGGGATGTCGCCGTCGCCGGCGAACCGCCGAGCGGCGCGTGGCGGGTGCACGTCACCGACCACCACGCTGCGGGTGACCGTGCGCCGGGCCAGACCGTCGCCATCAGGGGCGGCGGCCTCGCCACGTCGGGCACGACGGCACGCCGCTGGGAACGCGGGGGCCGCACCTTCCACCACATCGTCGACCCCGCCACCGGAACGAGTGCGGCCGGCCCCTGGCGCACCGTGAGCGTTGTGGCGGGGACGTGCACCGATGCCAACACGGCATCGACGGCAGCGGTCATCCTCGGTGACCGGGCTCCGGCATGGCTGATGGCACGAGGGCTCGCCGCCCGCCTGGTGGCGCACGACGGCACGGTCGCCCGCACTGGCGGCTGGCCCGAAGGTGGTGACGACCTGTGCTCGCCGCGCTGAGCAACTCGAAGGCCCTGTGGTACCTCGCGCGCGGCACCGGCCTCGTCACGCTGATCCTGCTCACGGGCACCGTGCTGCTCGGCATCGTCGCCGCCAAGCGATGGACGTCACGGCAGTGGCCGCGCTTCGTCACCGTCGGGCTGCACAAGAACCTCTCGCTCCTCGCCGTCGCCTTGCTCGCCGTCCACATCGGGACCGTGGTGGCGGACAGCTACGTCCACATCTCCTGGTTCAACGCGTTCGTCCCCTTCACCGGCGCCTACCGCCCGATGTGGCTCGGGCTCGGCGCCGTCGCCGGTGACCTGTTGATCGCCCTGATCATCACCAGCCTGCTCCGCAAGCGCGTCGGGTACCGGGTGTGGCGTGCCGTGCACTGGCTGGCGTACGCGTGCTGGCCGAGCGCGGTCCTCCACGGGCTCACGATCGGCAGCGACCGTCGGAGCACGTGGGCGCTCGGTGTGACGTACGGCTGCATCGCCGCCGTCGGCGCGGCCGCGCTCTGGCGGGCGGCCATGCCGAGGCTCGCACCCCGCCCCTCGGCGGTCGGCGCCCGGCCGTGACGAAGCCCGTGGGCGCCCGGCCGTGACGATCCTCGAGGACGCCCGCTCTCATGCACGGTTCACCGCCGCTCGGCGGCCATCACCCCCCGCGTCGCCCCGTGCGACATGAGGGACCAGCGCGACCGCGACGACAACGCCGACAGGACCGAGCCGAACGATCCGATCGACAGCACCGACGCGAACGACCCGACGCTCCCGATCGACAGCGCCGACCCGACGCTGCCGATCGACAGCACGGACCCCTTCGAGGCGATCGAGAGCACCGATCCCTCCGACCACAGCGACCACCGTGAGGACATGCACCCATCTTGCCTACGCTGACGTGATGGCGATCATCGGGACGCACGCGATCTTCTACACCTCTGAGCCGGAGGCGCTCCGTGCCGTGCTCCGCGACACGTTCGGGTGGCACAACGTCGATGCCCATGACGGCTGGCTCATCTTCAGGCTCCCGCCCGCCGAGCTCGGTGTGCACCCCGCCGACGCTCCCTCCCACGAGCTGTCGTTCATGTGCGACGACCTCAGCGCCACCGTCGCCGACCTCACCGCGAAGGGCATCCAGTTCGAGGGCGAGCCGCAGGTGTCGGGGTTCGGCACCTTCGTGACCATCGTGCTACCCGGCGGGGTGAAGGTGCTGCTCTACCAGCCCAGGCACCCGACCGCGATCTGACTACCCGACGATGGCGAGGACGTCGCCGGTGTCGACCTGGTCGCCCTCGCTGACCCGCACCTCGGTCACCGTCCCGTCGTGCGGCGCGCGCACGGAGTGCTCCATTTTCATGGCCTCCACAACGACGAGGGCGTCCCCTGCGTGCACGACGTCCCCCGCAGCCACCGTCACCCGGGCGACCGTGCCCGGCATCGGCGCGAGCAGCGAACCGGGTACGGCCGCCGACCCGGGCAACGGGAAGCGCTCGACCTCGCGGAACGTGCTGGACCCGTCCGGCCCGGCGACGAACACCGAACCCCCGGCGGCAGCGACCCGGTAGGTGCGGCGCACGCCCTCGACCTCGATGTCGATGTTGTCCTCGCTGGCGGACCGGACCACCGCCTCCATCGCGGTGCCGCTCACGGAGGCATCGACGGCGCCGGCGCGCCCGATGCGGTAGCGGACCTCGACCTCGCCGGTCACGTCCTCGAACTGCGCACGCTGCGCCTCGCTGAACACGTTGCGCCACCCCGGCGGGACCGCGGCCTGTACGCCCGCAGAAGAACGGCGCGCCGCCTGGCCGGCGAGCGCCGCGGCCAACGCATGGCGTGCCCTGGCCTCTGGCCCGGCGAGCGGTGCGGCGAGCGCCGCCGCATCGCGACGCGACAGGAAGCCGGTGTCGGTGTGGCCGGCGAGGAACTCCTCGTCGCGCAGGACGCGCACGAGCAGCTCCCGGTTGGTCACGACGCCGAGCAGCTCGGCGCGCTCGAGGTGGTCTGCGAGCCGCGACGCCGCCTGTGCACGCGTCGGCGCCCACGTGATGACCTTCGCCAGCATGGCGTCGTAGTTCGTCCCCACGACGCTGCCGGTCTCGACGCCGCTGTCGACGCGCACGCCCTCGCCGAGCGGCACCGAGAAGCGCTCGAGCGTCCCGCTCGCCGGCAGGTACCCGGCGGCGACGTCCTCGGCGTACAGGCGGGCGTCGATGGCATGGCCCGAGAGCGACGCATGTAGGGCCTCGGCGGGGAGCGGCTCGCCGTCGGCCACGAGCAGTTGGAGGCGCACGAGGTCGAGCCCCGTCACCATCTCGGTGACCGGGTGCTCGACCTGGAGCCGGGTATTGACCTCGAGGAACCAGAACCGGCCGTCGGGCTCGAGCACGAACTCGACCGTCCCCGCGCCCACGTACCCGAGCGCCCGTGCCGCAGTCACCGCCGCCTCACCCAGTTCCGCGCGCAGCGCCGGCGTCACGGCCGGCGACGGTGACTCCTCGATCACCTTCTGGTAGCGGCGCTGGATGGAGCACTCGCGCTCGAACAGGTGCACGACCGTCCCGTGGGCGTCGCCGAAGATCTGGACCTCGACGTGGCGCGGGTCATCGACATAGCGCTCACCGAACACCGACGCGTCACCGAACGCAGATTCCGCTTCGCGCCGCGCCGATGCCACGGCCGCCGCCAGCTCCGAGGGCGACCGCACGACGCGCATCCCCCGGCCGCCGCCGCCGAAGGTGGCCTTCACGAGCAGCGGGTACTCAAGCGCCGGGGCGCCGGGCTCGCCCGGCCCCCCCGACCCGTCACCGAGCGCCGCGGTGGGCAAGACCGGCACCCCCGCATCGGCCATCAGCCGTTTGGCGGCGACCTTCGAGCCCATCCGTTCGATGGCATCGGGCCGGGGGCCGACGAAGGTGAGGCCGGCCTTCGCACAGGCGCGGGCAAACGTCGCGTTCTCCGACAAGAAGCCGTACCCCGGGTGCACGGCGTCCGCTCCCGCCGCACGCGCCGCGGCGACGACCGCGGCGATGTTGAGGTACGTCTCGCCCGGCGCCGCGCCCGGGAGGTGGACGGCTGCGTCGGCTTCGTGCACGAACGGTGCGCCGGCGTCCGGGTCCGAGAACACGGCGGTCGTCCGGATCCCCATCGCCCTCGCCGTGCGGATGATGCGGCGGGCGATCTCCCCGCGGTTGGCGATGAGGAGGTTGCGCATCACATGCGGAAGACGCCGAAGCCGGCGCGCCCCTCGACGGGCCCGGAGTGCACCGCGGACAGGCTGATCCCGAGGACCGTGCGCGTGTCGCGCGGGTCGATGATGCCGTCGTCGTAGAGCTTGCCGGTCATGAACAGCGCCTCGGACTCGCGCTCGATCTGCTCTTCGACCGTGCGCCGCTGCTCGGTGTCGGCTGCCTCGTCGAACGCTCGGCCTGACGACTCGGCGCTCTGGCGGGCCACGATCGACAGCACGCCGGCGAGCTGCTGGGGCCCCATCACGGCGACGCGCGCGCTCGGCCACGTGAACAGGAACCGCGGCTCGTACGCCCGCCCGCACATCCCGTAGTTGCCCGCACCGTAGGAGGCACCCATGATCACGGTGAGGTGCGGGACGCCGCTATTGGCAACGGCATTGATCATCTTGGCGCCGTCTTTGATCATCCCCGCCTGCTCGTACTGGCGGCCGACCATGTATCCGGTGGTGTTCTGCAGGAAGACGAGGGGCGTCGACGTTTGGTTGGCGAGCAGGATGAACTCCGTCGCCTTCTTGGACTCGTCCATGAACAGCACGCCCCGCGCGTTCGCGAGGATCCCGACCGGGAACCCATGGATCGACGCCCACCCCGTCACCAAGCTCGTGCCGTAGCGCTCCTTGTACTCGTCGAACTCAGAGCCGTCGACGACGCGCGCGATGACCTCTCGCGGGTCGAAGGGGACGCGCAGGTCGGCGCTCACGACGCCGAGCATCTCGTCGGGGTCGTAGCGCGGCTCCGTCGCCGGGCGTGACGGGCCCGGGCCGAGCTTGTGCCAGTTGAGGTCGGCGACGATCTGGCGCCCGATGCGGATGCAGTCGAGCTCGTCGACCGCGAAGTAGTCGGCCAGCCCCGAGACACGCGAGTGCATCTCCGCGCCGCCGAGCTCCTCGTCGTCGGACTCCTCGCCGGTCGCCATCTTCACCAGCGGCGGCCCACCGAGGAACACCTTGGCCGCCTGGTCGACCATCACCGCGTAGTCGCACATGCCCGGCATGTAGGCGCCGCCGGCGGTGGAGTTGCCGAACACCAGCGAGATCGTCGGGATGCGCATCGCCGACAGGCGCGTGAGGTCGCGGAAGATCTCGCCGGCCGGGATGAACAGGTCCGCCTGCGTGGGCAGGTCGGCACCGCCCGATTCGGTGAGGTTGATGACCGGCAGCCGGTTGCGGCGGGCGATCTCGAGGGCGCGGAGGTTCTTGCGCAGTGTGTAGGGGTTGATCGACCCGCCGCGCACGGTCGGGTCGTTGGCGATGACCACGCACTCGACGCCCGAGACGACACCGACGCCCGTCACCAGCGCGGCGCCGACGTGGAAGTCGGTCCCCCACGCGGCGAGGGGTGACAGCTCGAGGAACGCGCTGTCCCGGTCGAGGAGCAGCTCCACCCGCTCCCGGACGAGGAGCCGCCCGCGCTCGCGGTGGCGGGCCACGTAGCGCGCCCCGCCCCCCGCGACGGCCCTGTCCCGCTCCCGGTCGACGGCGGCGAGGCGGGCGAGCATGGCCTCGCGGTTGGCCGCGAACTCGGCGCTCGACGGGTCGACCGCGGTCTCGATGACCGGCACGGCGACATCATGCCCGGCACCCGCCGGGCGATGACCCATTGTGGTTCTCCCAATACCTTTGGTACGGTCGCCGACGTGCCCCGCGTGGTCGCCCCGGTCACGGACGCGGACAACCGGTTCTTCTGGGAGGGCGTCCGGGAGGGGCGGCTCCTGCTCCAGCGGTGCGCGTCGTGCGGCGCCGTGCGCAACCCCCCGGGACCGATGTGCCCGCACTGCCAGTCGACCTCCTGGGAGGCGGTCGAGGCCAGCGGACGGGGGACGATCTACTCCTGGGTCGTGTCCCAGCACCCCACCGAGCCCGACGCCGAGCCCCGCACGGTCGTCCTCATCGACCTCGAGGAGGGCGTGCGCCTGGTGTCCAACCTGGTCGGAGGCGGCAGCCCGGCCAACGGCGCCCGGGTCGAGGTGACCTTCGCCACCGTGGACGGCGTCCCCCTCCACCAGTTCCGGTTGGCCCCCTGATGGACGCGGCGATCGCCGGCATCGGCCACACCGAGTACTCGAAGGAGTCGGGGCGGTCGCCGTTGCAGCTGGCCGTGGAGGCGTCGCGCGCCGCCATCGCCGACGCCGGGCTGCAACCGCGCGACATCGACGGGTCGGTCACGTTCCAGCTCGACACCAACGACGACCTCTACGTGATCAGCAACCTCGGGATCCCGAACCTGCGCTTCAGCTCGCGCACGCGCGGCGGGGGCGGGGGCGCGTGCGCGACCATCCAGCACGCTGCCGCCGCGGTGATTTCCGGGATGGCGGACGCCGTGCTGGTGTGGCGGGCGTTCAACGAGCGCTCCGGCCGCCGCTTCGGCCAGCCCAACCCGCGCGGCGCCGACCCGAGCTGGGACTTCTACCTCCCGTTCGGGCTCGACACGCCGGCGAAGATCTACGGCCTCGCCTTCCAGCGCTACATGCACCGCTACGGGCTGACCAACGCCGACTTCGGGCTGTACACCGTCGCGGCGCGCCAGTACGCGGCGACGAACCCCAATGCCTGGTTCTACAAGCGGCCGATCACGATCGAGGACCACCAGGCGTCGCGCTGGATCGTCGAGCCGCTGCTGCGCAAGCTCGACTGCTGCCAGGAGAGCGACGGGGGAGTGGCGTTCGTGGTGACTCGCCTCGACCGCGCCCGCGACCTGCCGCAACCCGTCGTCCGCGTCGCGGGTGCCACCGCCGCCAACCTCGAGCGCGGGTACGAGATGTTCGACTACTACCGCCCCGACCTCACCAGCTTCGACGAGGGCAAGTCCGTGGCGCGCGACCTGTGGTCCCAGACGGGCTACGGCCCGTGGGATATGGACGTGGCGATGATCTACGAGAACTTCAGCCCGATCGTGTTCATGCAGCTGGAGGCCTTCGGCTACTGCGCCCCTGGCGAGGCGCGCGACTTCATCGCGAGCGGGGCCATCGGCCCGGGCGGCCGGATCCCGGTCAACACCAACGGCGGCCTGCTCGGCGAGGGCTACATCCACGGCATGAACAACATCGTCGAAGGGGTGCGCCAGGTCCGTGGCACCGCCCCCAACCAGGTGCCGGGTGCGGCGCGGGTGCTCGTCACCGCCGGCCGCAGCGGCCTCGTCCTCGACTCACCCCACTAGCCCCCGGCTCACCCCGCTCCACCCCGCTCAGGAGGTCCCCGTGCGCCTCATCTCCGCCGACTCCCACGTCGCCGTCACCCACGACCAGGTCAAGTCCCACCTGGCTGCCAAGTGGCACGACGGGTACACCGCCGCGCAGGAGGCGTTCGCCGCGCGGATGGCGCGCAAGGGCGCCGGCGCCGCCAACACGGCGGCCATGAAGGAGAACCCCCACGCCGCGTTCACCCGCGCCGGGTACCGCGACGGTGCCGAGCGCCTGAAGGACATGGACATCGACGGCGTCGACGTCGAGGTCGTCTACTCCGAGGTGAGCGCCTTCCGGTACCTGGGCGACATGACCGACGGCGTCGCCGACGTGTCGAAGGCGTTCAACGACGTGCTCGCCGAGTACGCGTCCGCCGACCCCAAGCGCCTGATTGTGTCGTACCAGGTGCAGATCACCGACATCCCCGCTGCCGTCGGCGAAGTGCAGCGGGTGGCGGCCGAGGGCGGTAAGTCGCTGCAGCTGCCCGTGTTCCCGAACGAGCTCGGGCTCCCCGACTACTACGACGAGCGTTACGACCCGTTGTGGGCGGCCATCCAGGAGACCGGCCTCCCGATCTGCTGCCACATCGGGCTCAACACGAACCTCGACGACCTCGTCCGCCGCGACCCGACGCCGCAGAAGGGCGTGATGGTGCCGATGACGGCACTATCCACCGGCGAGGCGTTCGGGATGTGGATCATCACGGGGACGCTGGCGCGGTTCCCGGACCTCAAGCTTGTCTTCGTGGAGCCGGGCCTCGGCTGGGTGGCGTGGTACCTGGCGACCGTCGATGACATGGTCAAGCGGCAGGGCTACCGCTTCGAGCACCTGACCGAACTCCCGAGCTACTACTTCCACCGCAACATCGCCCTGACCTACATCGACGAGCCCGACGCGATCCAGCTCCTCCGCCACCGCATCGGCGTCGGCAACATCATGTGGTCGAGCGACTACCCGCACCCGGTCACCAGCTGGCCGGACTCCCGCCAGCTGATCGACCGGTCCTTCGAGGGGGTCCCCGAGGACGAGCGCGACGCCATCCTGTCCGGCAATGCCGCGCGCGTGTGGGGCCTGTGACCTACCTGGACAAGGCGACGCTCGTGCGCGTCGCCGCGGACATCGCGGACCGCGACGGCTGGGCGAACCTCACGTTGTCGAAGGTGGCGAAGGAGGTCAACCGGCACGTCACGTCGCTGTACGCGCACGTGAACGGCCTCGACGACCTCCGCCGGGAGGTCACGCTCCTCGCGCTCGACGAACTCGCTGACGAGGTGTGGCGGGCGGCGCTCGGCCGGGCGCGCGAGGACGCGCTCGTCGCCATCGCCGGCGTGGAGCGGACGTACGCGCGCAAGCACCCGGGCCGCAACGCCGCCGTCACGACCTACCCGCGCACCGACGACGACGAGCTGCGCGCCCGTGGGCTGCGCCTGGCGGAGCCCATCCGTGCCACCTTCGGGTCCTTCGGGCTCGACGAGGGGCAGATCTCGCAGGCCCACAGCGTGTTCAGCTCGGCGCTGCGGGGGCTGATCTTCGCCGAGCTGACCGACACCTTCCGCTTCCAGGACATCGACGAGACGCACGACCAACTGGTGCGGCTGTTCGTCGTGGCCCTGTCCACCGGGACCTGGCCGGGGGCTCCCGCCGTCGCGTGACCGCGGAGCCCGCCCGGCCCGCTGCCGCCCCGCCAGCAGCGTCAGTCCATCGCCAGGGCGCCTGCCGCGACGAGGACCGGCTCGACGAGCGCCACGTCACCCGTCACCGAGACCGGTAGGTCGGCGGCAGCGATGCGGTTGGCTGCCAGCCGGCAGATGTCGATCACCGGCGTGGTGATGGTGACGGCCGGCTCGCCCGGCACTTCCCCCAGTGCGAGGGGCACGAGGTACTCCCCGCCGCCCGGGCCCGTCAGCTCGAGGCGCGCCGTGGCCCCGGGCCGGGCCTGGCCGGACAGCGCCAGGGCGAAGGGCAGCACGGCGATGAGCTCCCCGCTCATCAGCGCCAGGCGCGGCCCGTCGAGGGGGTTGCGGCCGAGCCCGACGGCCCTGGTGATGTCCTCGCCATGGGTCCACACCTCGAACGTGCGGATGGTCATGAGCGACCGCACCGTCCCCGGGATGTCGTGGTACTGCACGGGCCGGTCCGGCCCGGCGCGCCCGCAGGCGGCGGCGACGGCCAGCACTTCGCGCCACCACGTGCGCGCCACGATCGGCCCGGGCTCGTCGAGCAGCTCCGCCGCCGCCTGCCGTGTGGCCGGCGTGTGGTGCCGGCGCTCAGGCGCGTCGAACGGCGCGCGCACCCCGAGCTGGCCGAGGAGGTAGCGCTCGACCCCGACGAGGTGCACCGCCATGTCGTGCACGGTCTGTCCGGCGCCGCCACCCGTGCCGCGGGACCAGTCCGCCGGCGACAGGGCGTCGAGCATGTCGGCGACCTCGGTGGCCGTCTGGAGGAACGCCTGCAGCGCCGTCAGCCGGCCGTTCCCGGCCGACCAGCCAGCGTCCGCTGCCGGGCGTGCCGACGTCGCCGCAGTCGCGACGCGCGCCGCGAGCGGAGCCGGCGCGGGGGGTGCGGCCGCCTCAACGGCGTCGAACCCGACATCGAGCAGCCGTTCGGGCGTCACGTCCATGCCGGTGCGTCCTGTCCGTCCAACGCGGGGCGCAGCAGCTCGTCGAGCTTGCCGAGCGCCAGGCGCAGCCGCGACTTGGCTGTGCCTTCCGGGATGGAGAGTTCCGTCGCCACCTGCCGGTAGGTGCGCCCCCCGAAGTAGGCGAGCACCACGGCCTCACGCTGCTCAGCGGGGAGCTTGTCGATCGCCTCGCGGACGCGGCCCCCGATCCACCCGGCGGTGACGACGTCGTCGGTGTCCGGCGCGCCGGGGTCAGGTTCACAACGGGCTTCGACGCGCGACCGCCGGCTCTCCCGCCGCACCAGGTCCACGCTGCGGCGGTGGGCCAGGACCCCGAGCCACGACCGCAGCGTGCCCCGCGACGGGTCGAAGCGCCCCGGCTGGTCCCAGAGGTAGACGAACACCTCCTGGGTCACGTCCTCGGCGAGCGCTTGGTCGCCCGTCACCCGCCGGGCCAGGCCGAGGACCAGGCACGAGTACCGGCGGTACACCTCGGCGAGCGCCGCGGTGTCGCCCGCGGCGATCCGGGCGACCAGTTCACGGTCGCCGAGCGCCCGCCCCTCGACCCCCGGCATCGAGGGGATCCTACCGACCGCCTCCCGTCGCGGCCATGCCCTGTGGAGCGCGCGCCGGCGCCGCCGAGCGGAGCGGTGGGCGAGGGCCACCACCGGTCAGGCGGCCATCCGGGCGCGCAGGGTCGCCACACCGTCACCGTCCAGTTCGGGGAGCGACACCTGCCGGCCCGACGCGGCGAGGAGGATGGCCTCGCCCGGGCCGCGGACCTCGGGGCCGGCGCCGGCCGACCATTCCACGTCAGTCGCCACCAGCCGCAGCCCCTGGACGCGCTTCTTGGCGCCCACGAAGCCGCCGAGGCCAGGGATGACCCCGAGCGCGGCCACGAGGCGGTCGGGCGGGACCGTCCGCGGCCGGTGCAGGGGCCGGCGGATGTCCTGGTGGTGGATGGTGTGGTCGACGAGGCCCTCGGCCGGCTTGATCACTTTGGAGATGCCCTTGCGGATGTTGTCGCGGTGGATGGCGTCGAACACGCCGAGCAGCTCCTCGGGCGAGCGCGCCGAGGCATAGGTGATCGACTCTTCGCGCGACGCCTTGGGGACGTTGAACCCGTACCGCCCGATCTTGGCCACCATCGTCGGCATCGGCGTCGTGTAGCCCAGGCACATGTGCCCGATGACGTCCCGGACCCGCCAGCCGTCGCACACGCTCGGCACGTCCCACTCCTCGGGGCGCAGCTCGTGCAGCAGCTCCGAGATCGCCCCCATCTCCTGCAGGCGCAGGCCGTCGTAGTCCATACGCCACATTCGCCACGCCGGGCCGGACCGGATCACTGTCCAGCGACGGCACCGGCCCCGGGGAGCCGCGCGGTCACGCAGCGGTCACGCAGCGGTCACGCTGGCGGGAAGGCGTTCGCCCGCGCCAGCGCGCCGAACCACCTGGCGCTCGGCTTCGGCTGGCGCTCGAACGTGGTGGGGTCCACCGCGCACAGCCCGAACTTGGGCCCGTACCCGTAGGTCCACTCGAAGTTGTCGAGCAGGCTCCACGCGAAGTAGCCGCGCACGTCGATGCCGTCGTCCAGGCACCGGCAGACGCCCTCCAGCGCCCCCGACATGAAGGCCACCCGCTCGCGGTCGTCGTCGGTGGCGATGCCGTTCTCGGTCACGATGACCGGGATGCCGGTCACCTGCGCCGCCCGGCGGACGATGTGCTCGACCACCTGGGGCCAGTACTCGTAGCCCATCTGCGTCACCTTGACGCCGTCCTCCGGCGGCAGCGGGCCGCCGGCACCGAAGCGCAGCCGCGTGTAGCCCTGCACCCCGATGTAGTCGTCGCCCCCGGTGGCGCGGAGGAACATGTCCTCCAGCACCTCAACAGCACCGGCGTGCATCTCCTCGCCGCCCTCCTCGGCCACCAGCTCGGCCATCGACAGGGTGAGCCCGACGGGGAACGTGCCCGGGCCGGCGCGCAGGCTGTCGACGGCGAGGCGGTGGGCGCGCACCATCGCTTCGTTGACGGCAAGGTGGCGCGTGAGGTCGCCCTTCACGCCCGGCGGGAACGCCCCGACCATGTACCCCATCACCCCGATCACGTTGAGCTCGTTGATCGTGCACGCCCGCCCCGTCACGTCGCCGAGGTGGTCGACGGCGCGTGCCACGTAGCGGGCGAACCGCTCCGGGGCGTCGGGTGCCTCCCACCCGCCCCGCGCCGTCAGCCACAACGGCGTCGTGAAGTGGTGGAACGTGACGACCGGCTCGATCCCCCGCTCCAGGCATGCGGCGCACACGCGGCGGTAGTGGTCGAGCGTTGCCGTGGACCACTCGCCTTCGGCGGGCTCGATGCGGCTCCACTCCAGGGAGAAGCGGTAGGCGTTCATGCCGAGGTCGGCGATGAGGTCGACGTCGTCGCGCCACCGGTGCCACGAGTCGCATGCGTCGCCGCTCGACGCCGCGCAGCCCGAGGCCGGGTTGTGCTCCCATGCCCACCAGTCGTTGTTGACGTTGCCGCCCTCGATCTGGTGCGCGGCGGTGGCGCTCCCCCACAGGAAGCCGTCCGGGAACTCGGTCATGGGCGGCCACCGTAGGCCGCCGGGGTTCAGGCCAGCCGGGTGGTGGGCACCGACGTCAGCGCGCCCTCCCGCAGTTCCCGCACCGCTGGCACGGGGTCGGGGTCGGAGAACACACGCGCGTCGTCCCAGTCGACGGGGCCGTCGGTCGCGTCGTCGATCCACCAGGAGGCCTCGAGGGCGATGCCGTTGGGATCGTTGAAGTAGATGGACCGGATGAACCCGTGGTCGACCACGTCGGTCACCTCGCTCCCCGCCGCCTTCAGCCGCCGGCGCAGGTCGAGCACCGCTTCCTCATCGGGGAGGTCGAACGACACGTGGTCGAACTGCGCGGCGCGCGGGTCGGGGATGCCCGCCGGCTTGCTGAACGGCTCCACGGGATGGCCCTGGTACTGGAAGAACGCGACGGTGTTGCGCTCGCCGATGCGGAAGAAGTAGTGCCGGAACGACGCGTCGCCCACGGTGGCGACGAGCCGCGCGCCGAGCACGCCTGCGTAGAAGCGGACGGTGGCGTCCATGTCGTTCGTGACGAGGGCGAGGTGGTTGATGCCGCCCCACCGCGGAGCGCTGGCGTCCGTCATTTGAGGATCGGCACGCAGTCCGACGAGCACGACTTGAGCGGGTCCGGTGATGGTGCCGACCGGTGCAGGACGGCGCGCTCAGGCCGGACGCGGACCTGCTGGTCCTCGACCTTGGCCGTGCCGTCGACGATGAGGCTGTAGCCGTCGGGCTCGAGCGGCGGCCACAACAGGCTGATGTCGGGCCGGGCGCCGGCGAACGCGGCGGTCGAGCGGCCGCAGCCGCCGATCAGCTCGTCACCGTCCCACGCCATCGTCGCGGCCACCGCGTGCGGCCGGCCGGAGTCGGACACCGTGAGGATGAACGGGTGCACGCCGTAACGGGCGACTTCCTCCCGCAGGCGGTCAAGGGCGACGGGAACGCTCACAGCACAAGCCTACGCATAGGGTGTCGCCATGGGTGACGCCATCGTCGACGTGGACCTCGCCGCGTTCGAGCACGGGGGCCGGGCGGCGCGCCGGGCGGTCGTCGAGGGCGTGATGCGCAGCCTGCGCACGGGGTTCGTGTACACCAGCCACGACATCCCCGCCGAGGTGCTCGACGCCGCCTACGAGATGCTGGAGACGTTCTTCCACCTGCCCCATGACGTGAAGCAGCGCTACGCCGCACCCGAGTCCTACGGGCAGACCGGGTACACGGGGTTGCTGGTGGAGACCGCGGCGGGGTCGTCTGCCCCTGACTGGAAGGAGATGCTCAATTGGGGGGAGAACCTGCCCCTCGCGCATCCCCTCCGCACCAAGTACCCGCACCGGTTCGTCGAGCAGGTCCTGCCCGAGCCGGACGTGCCCGGCATCACCGAGGTGTTGATGGCGTTCCATCGGCGCCTGCTCGACCTGCAACGGCGGTTCCTGCGGATCATCGCTGTCGGGATCGGGTGCGACGAGGCGTTCTTCGAGGACCTGCTGCGCGACGGCACCACGCTCAACCGCGCCATCCGCTACCCGCCGATGGAGGAGGCGCCGGGCACGGACCATGTCTGGGCGGGCGCGCACGGCGACATCAACCTCATCACCGCCCTCCCGCGCGCCACGGCGCGCGGGCTGCAGGTGGAGACGGTGGACGGATGGGTGGACGCCGTGCCGCCGGAGGGCAGCGCCATCATCAACACGGGCATCATGCTCGAACGCCTCACGAACGGGCTCATCCCCGTGGGCGTCCACCGGGTCGTGTCGTCGGGGCCGGGGGAGCGGTACTCCGTCGTGCAGTTCTGCCACCCGTCGCCGTGGACCGTGCTGTCGCCGGTCCCGTCGTGCGTGGACGACGAACACCCGTTGCGGTTCGGCGCCATCGAAGCCGGCGACCTGCTCGACCGGGTGCTGTGGGAGATCAACCTCATCACCTGAGGCGGCTGGCGGTGCTGGTCCTGCTCGCCGCCTGCTCCTCCTCGCACCCAGCAGCGCCCTCCAGGGCTCGCAGCCCCGTGGTGACGACGTCACCGGCGTCAACATCGCCGGCCACGTCCACCACCCCGGCGCCCACGACCACGTCGACGACCGTCGACCCGGGGACGCTGCCGCAGACGACGGCGCGCCCGTCGGGCACCGACGCGTCGTTCCTCGCCCGTATGCAGTTGCTGTGGCAGGCGGTCGTCACCGGCGACGCGTCGACGGCGCTGCCGGCGTTCTTCCCGGAGGCGGCGTACACGCAGGTGAAGGCCATCGCCAACCCCGACGCCGATTGGCACCAGCGCCTGGTCCGCCTTTACGACACCGACGTCGCCGCGTTGCACGTGCGGCTCGCCGGGCGCCCTGCCTCACTCGTCGGCGTCAGCGTGCCCGACGGCGCGGCCACCTGGGTGCTGCCCGGGGCGGAGTACAACAAGGGCAGCTACTGGCGGGTGTACGGGACCGTCGTGCACTACACCGTCGGGGGCGTGGCGGCGTCGTTCCCCGTCCAGTCCCTGATCTCCTGGCGGGGCCAGTGGTACGTCGTCCACCTGGTCACGCCGCCCCGTTGAGGACCGAACATACGTTCGCTATAGTCACCGGGTGGTCTCCGAGGAGTCACGGTCGTCGCTGCGCTGGCGCCTCGAGGCTGACGGCCCCGAGACGCTGTTCCCCGCCGGCGACGTCGTCGAGCGCCACGTCGGGACGGGGGAGTACCGGGGGCTCGAGTTCCTGGAGGTCGCGGCCAAGCGGGTGATCAACACGGTGCCCGCCGCCAGCCGCATGCCGTTCCGCTACACCATCAACGCGTACAGGGGATGCTCCCATGCTTGCGCGTATTGCGTACAGGGCGAGACACCCGTCCTCAGGGCGAACGGGGGCACGGCGCGCATCGCCGACCTCCGTGCCGGCGATCGCATTATCGGGACTGAGCGCGTCGGCAGCTACCGGCGCTACGTCAAGACGACCGTGCTGGCGCATTGGTCGACGGTGAAACGCGCATACCGAGTCACCCTCGAGGACGGCACCGAACTGATCTCGAGCGGCGACCACCGCTTCCTGACCGAGCGCGGCTGGAAGCATGTCACCGGAGCAGAGCAGGGCCGGAACCGCCGGCCATTCCTCACGACCAACAACAACCTCATCGGCGTCGGGAAGTTCGCCACGACGCCACGCCGCGGAAGCGAGTACACCTTCGGGTACCTGTGCGGCATGGTCCGAGGTGACGGCACCATCGGCCACTACACGTACCGGACCGGTGGGCGCGAGCAGACGGCCCACACGTTCCGCCTCGCCCTCGTCGACGACGAAGCCCTCGATCGTGTGGGCGGCTATCTCCTGGAGATGGGGGTCGCAACGACGTCCCGGGTCTTCCAAGCGGCGGTGGGCAACCGTCGCGAGATGCGGTCCATCTCGACGGGCCGGCGCGCGCTGGTCGAGCGCCTGGAGCAGTTCATCGAGTGGCCACGACTTGCGACGACGGAGTGGTGCAGGGGCTTCCTGGCCGGGATCTTCGACGCCGAAGGCCACTTTGGGGACGCGGTCCGGATCAGCAACAAGGACCCGCACGTCATTTCGTGCACGGCACGCTGTCTCGACCGCCTCGGGTTCCGCTACGTCATCGAGGCTCCCCGCGCCAACGGTGTTCGCAACGTCCGCATCGTCGGGGGCCTGCAGGAAGTTCTTCGGTTCTTCCACACCGTCGACCCGGCCATCACGCGGAAACGCGATATCGCCGGCCGGGCGTTGAAGAGCTCGGCCCGGCTCGGCGTCGTCAGCATCGAGGACCTCGGCATGGAGCTCCCGATGTACGACATCACCACCGAAACGGGCGACTTCATCGCCAACGGCGTGGTGAGCCACAACTGTTTCGCTCGGCCGACGCATGACTACCTCGGCTTCAACATCGGCGAGGACTTCGACACCAAGATCGTGGTCAAGGTCAACGCGGTCGAGAAGGTGCGCGCCGAACTCGCCGTCGCGTCGTGGGGCGGCGAGCACATCGCCATGGGGACCAACACCGACCCGTACCAGAAGGCGGAAGGCAAGTACCACCTGACGCGGGGGATCGTGCAGGCGCTCGGCGAGGCCCGCAACCCGTTCAGCATCCTCACCAAGTCGACGCTCGTGCTGCGCGACCTCGACGTGCTGACGGCGGCCGCGGCGCGCACGTCGGTCCGGCTCAACTTCTCGATCGGCACGCTGGACCGGGACGTGTGGAAGCTGACCGAGCCGGGCACGCCCCCTCCCGACAAGCGGGTTGACGCAGTCCGCCGCCTCAACGACGCCGGCATTCCCTGTGGGGTGCTCGTGGCTCCGATCCTGCCCGGCCTGTCTGACGGCGACGATCAGGTGCGTGCCGTCGTCGACGCCTGCGCGGATGCCGGCGCGGTGTCGATCTCCGCGATCCCGCTGCACCTCCGCCCGGGCGTGCGCGAGCACTACCTCGAGTGGCTGGCGGGCGCCCGGCCCGACCTCATGCCTTTGTACGAGGAGCGGTTCAAAGGGCGCGCCTACCAGCCGAAGGCGGTCTCAGAGGACATCAGCCAGCGCGTCCGCGACTACGCGCGCGAGGCCGAGCGACGGAACGGCGCCCGCCGGCCCCGTCACGTCGACACCAGTGACGGCGACCGCCGGCGCACGCTCGCCGAGCAGGGGATCGGCGACCCCAGTGCGCCGCGCGCCGCCGCGCCGCAGCCCGAACAGCTCAGCTGGGACCTCTGACGCGGATCACGCGGCGCCGCGCCCACCGCCGCCCCGATCACGTGGCGCGAATTTCGCGCCACACGGCAAAGAATTCGCGGAATCTGGCCCAAACGCGCGAATAATTTGCCACGTGGCGCGAAATTCGCGCCACCGAGTCGGCGTGGTTCAGGCTGACGGCACGCGGGCTGCGACGCCGCGCGCATCGGCTCGAACCCGCGTCGTGTGAGGGATCAGCCGCCGCCGCCCGCGGCGCCTGCGCCGGCCGCGCCCGCACCAGCGGCCCCGCCACCGCCGGCGCCACCGAACCCACCGGCACCGCCGCCGCCGCCGCCGCCGCCGCCCCGGCCGAACCCGCCACCACCTCGCCCGAACCCGAGCCCCGCGCCTGCCGCACCACCGGCACCGGCGTCACGGATCGACGTGGCGCTGACCACACCGTTGGCATCCGCCTTGCCTGTCACGATGACGGTGTCGCCCGGCTTGATGCTGCTCACCGTGCCCGACGACGTCACCGTGATCGCCGACTGCGGCGTCGTCGTCACCTTGACGATCGTGCCGGTCGCGTCCTGCACGTAGACGTTGGTGCCGTCGATCAGCTTGACCGTCCCGAACGTGGGCGCGGCTGCGCCCGCCGCCCCCCCGGCTGCCCCGGCCCCGGCTGCTGCCGCGCCCGCTCCGCCCGCGCCCCCGGCAGCCGTCGTCGACGTCGTGCGGCGCGCCCCTGCGGTGACGGTCGTCGCCGGCAGGTGGTGCTTCTCCGTCAGCACGCCGCCGTAGAACGCTCCGGCGGCGATCAACGCCCCGATCAACCCGAGGCTCCACGGCCCGAGACGCTTGCGGACGGGCCGGACGGGCAGTTCGTCGTCGTCGCCCCAGTCGTCTTCCGGGACGTAGGGCAACGACTGCGTGTCCTCGCGCGGTTGCAGGCTCGTCATGGTGCGCCTTCCTTACTCATAGCGTAGGGCGTCGATGGGCCGCAGCGATGCCGCCCGGTTCGCCGGGTAGATCCCAAAGAACAGCCCGACCAGCAGCGACACGCCGAACGCGAGCACGACCGATACCGGCACGATGACCGGCTTGGTGCCGTCGATCTTGAAGTGGCTCCCGATGAGCCCGGCGGCGACGCCGAGCAGGCCGCCGAGCAGCGACAACAGCACGGCCTCGACGAGGAACTGGCTCAGGATGTCGGGCTTACGCGCGCCGATCGCCTTGCGGATCCCGATCTCTCGGGTCCGTTCCGTCACGGTCACCAGCATGATGTTCATGACCCCGATCCCGCCGACGAGGAGGCTGATGGCGGCAATCGCCGCTAGCAGCACCGTGAACGTGTGGGTGTTGGCGGAGCTGGTCGCCAGCAGCGACGTCTGGTTGAGCACGTTGAACTGCGTCGCGCTCGTCGCCGTGATGTGGTGGTCGGCGTCGAGCGTGGCGAGGATCTCCGCCTCGGCCGCGTTGGTCGTGCCAGCCGAGGTGGCCTCGACGGCGAGCTGGCTGTACGGCGTGGTGCTCCCGGTGAACGACTCCTCCATCGTCGAGAGCGGGATGAGGGCGATGTCGTCCTGGTCCTGCGCGCCGTTCGAACCCTTCGGCTTCAACACCCCGACGACCGTCAGCGTCGTGGCATTGAACTGCACCTGCGCACCGATCGGGTTCGCGTTCGCGGTCCCGAACAGGTTCTGCACCACCGTCGTCCCGAGCACGACCACCTTGGAGTTGTTGGCCTGGTCATCGTTGGTGAGGAACCGGCCCGAGCCCACCGGGTAGTTGCGGATCTCGCTGTACGCGGGCAACACCCCGACGAACTGCGACGGCGAGTACGTGCTCCCGTTGTAGGACGCGGTGACGCTCGACGCGTTGCGCACCGGCGACAGTGCCTTCACGTCAGGGGCGTTGACCTTGTTCTCGAGTGCCGTAACGTCCTGGGACGTGATCCCGACGCGCTGGGACAGCGTCCCGTTGCGCGCCCCCCGCCCGCCGCCGAAGCCCCCGCCGCTGAACACCACGAGCGTGTTGGTCCCGAGCGCCTGGATCCTGCTCTGCACCGCCTTGGACGAGCCGTTCCCGACGGCGACGACGAGGATCACGGCTCCGACGCCGATCAGGATACCGAGCATGGTGAGGGCGGACCGCAGCCGGTTGGACACGATCCCTTGGACCGCGATGCGCATGTTCTCGCGGATCACGACGCACCTCGGTCCTCGGCCCGGCCCCGGAGCCGCGGCGGAGGCCCGTCGACGGGGCTGAGCCGGTGGTCGTCGATGACCTCGCCATCGCGGAGGCGGATGACGCGCTTGGCGTGCCGGGCGACCTCGTCCTCGTGCGTGATGAGCACGACGGTGCGGCCCTGCGCGTTGAGCCGGCTGAACACGTCCATCACCTCGTAGGTGGCGGTCGTGTCCAGGTTGCCGGTGGGCTCGTCGGCCAGGATGATCGCCGGGTTGGTGGCGATGGCGCGGGCGATGGCCACGCGCTGCTGCTGGCCGCCTGACAGCTCCGACGGCATGTGGTCCATGCGGTCGGCGAGCCCGACGATGGCGAGGGCGCGCTCGGCCCGCCGGCGACGGGGCTTCGGCTTCATCCCCGCGTACACCATCGGCAGCTCGACGTTGGCGAGCGCGGTGGTGCGGGGGATCAGGTTGAAGCTCTGGAAGACGAACCCGATCTTGCGGTTGCGCACGTCAGCCAGTTCGTCCTCGGCCATGCCGCGCACGTCGACGCCGTCGAGCAGGTACCGGCCGCTCGTGGGCAGGTCGAGGCAGCCGATGATGTTCATCAGCGTGGACTTGCCCGAGCCGGACGCGCCCATGATGGCGACGAAGTCGCCGTGCTCCATCGAGAGGGACACGCCGCGCAGGGCGTGGACGGCGATCTCGCCCAGCGTGTAGGTCTTGACGACCCGGCGCACGACGATCACCTCGCGCGGTGGCGCCGGCGCCGCGGGTGCCCCGTCGGGCGCCACGGGGAGGAGGTCGCTCGGGCGCGCCACGTCGCCCGCAGGACCCTGGCCGCCTCGCCGCAACAGCGGCAGCCGCATCAGCCGCCGCCGACGCGGACGGCCGGACCGCCGCCGAGGCCGCCACCGAGCCCGCCGAAGGCTCCGCCGAACCCGCGGTTGGCGCCGGTGAGCCCGGTGCCCGCCCGCGACGCCAGGCTCAGCACCACCTTGTCGCCGGCCTTCAGCCCGCTCACGATCTCGTCGGCGGTGTCACCCCGCATGCCGATCGTGATCTGCGTCGGCACGGACTTGCCGTCCGTACCGACCACGTTCACGACAGCCGTGTTACCGGTCGCTGTGATCGCCGAGCTGGGCAGCTCGAGGACGTTGTCCTTCTCGGCTGTCGTGACCGACACGTTCGAGGTCATCCCGGGCTTGAGGGACGACGGCGCGCCGACAATCGACACGGTCACGTTGTACGTCACCACGTTCGAGACTGTCTGGGAGTTGATGTCGATCTGCGTGACCTTGCCCGACAGGTTCTGGCCGGGCAGCGCGTTGAACGTGGCCGTCGCCGGCTGGCCGAGCTGGATCTTTGCCGCGTCGGTCTCGCTGAAGCCGGCGACGACCTGCAGCGAGGACAGGTTCGTGAGGCTGATGAACCCGCTGCTGGCCGCGCCCGCCGAAGCGGTGCTGCTCGACGACCCGCTGCCCGATGACCCGCTGCCCGACGCCGCACCCGACGCGTTCTGGCCCACCCGACCGGTGATCGCGCCGATCGTCCCGTCGACGGGCGCGGTCAACGTGTCGTAGTTGAGCGCCTGCTGCGCGGTGTCGACCTGCTGCTGCGCGCTCGCGACGGACGCCTCGTCGGCGGTGAGCGTGGTCGGGAGGACGGTCTCCTTGGACTGATTGCCCGCCACGGTGCTGTTGAGGTTGGCCTGGGCGCTCGCCAGCTGGTTCTGCGCGGTCGTAATCGCCTGTTGGTCCTTCATTGCGCCGACCTTCTGGCTGTTCTGCGCGTTGGTGAGCGCGTTCTGCGCAGCCTGGATCGCCTGCTGGTCCTTGAGCTGTGAGGCGTTCTGGCTGTTCTGCGCGTTGGTGAGCGCGTTCTGCGCAGCCTGGATCGCCTGCTGGTCCTTGAGCTGTGAGGCGTTCTGGTTGTTCTGCGCGTTGGTGAGCGCGTTCTGGTCGGCCTGCACCGAGGCCTGGTCCTGGGCGAGGGCCGACTGATCGTTGGCCACAGCCGCCTGGTCCGCCGGGCAGGCGGCGGCGGGCGGACTGGCCCCGCAGTCGGTCTGTTCCGTCTGCTGGTCCGCCGCCAGCTTGGCCTGGTCGGCGCTGATCTTCGCCGCCGCGATCCCCTGGTCCGTCGACAACTTGGATGTGGCCTGGCTGACCGCTGCGGCCTCCACGGTCGCATCTTGAGCGGCGTTCGCCTGCGCATTTGCGACGTTCTGGGCAGCCTGGCTAACCGCCGCGGCCTGCTGGGTGGCGTCCTGGGCGGCCGTGGCCTGGGCGTTCGACACACCCTGTTGTGCTTGGGTCACCGCCTGGGCAGCCGTTATCGCGTCGATCGAGGCAGTCTGCTGATCGACCGCAATCGAGTCTTGGGCGCTCTTGACCGAGACCTGCGAGTTCACCAGTGAAGCCTTGTCCTGGGCGACGGTCGCCGCCGTGGGCGCGGAGTCGGCGGCCAGCTTCGCCTTCGCCGACGCCAGGCCCATCTGCGCCGTGTGGAGCGCCTCCTCCTGCGTTTGGCTTTGCAGCTTGGCGAGGACTTGACCGGCGGTCACGTGCTGGCCAACGGAAACGTCGATCTCCGACACGATGCCGCTGTTCTGGAAGTTGACCGCCAGCTGCGTCGACGCGCTGACGTTGCCCGTCGCGCTCACGCTCGACAGCACGACGCCGCGCTGCACGGTCGCGCTCGTCGTCGGGGCCTTCGCCGCCGCGGGCGGGCCGACGGCGACGTACGCGGCCGCGCCGAGGGCGGCGACCGCGGCGATCACCAGGATGTGGAACAGGTGACGCGAACGGAACATGCGCCTACGCCGCGGTCGTCGTGGTGGTCCCGCGTGGCCCGAAGGCGCCTCCGTTCGGGAGCAGGACCTTGCAGGTCTGGTACGCCGTGCTGTTCTGGTCGAGCGTCGTGCGCGTGGTGCCGGCGGCCGGCGCCCCGGTCGTGATCGTCACGCCGTGGTCGGCCATGCAGCTGATGAAGGCGTTGAGCTGCTGCTGGCGCTGCTGCTGGTTCTGGATCAGTGACGCCGGGATTTGGCTCTTGCACGCGTTGTAGGCGGCCATCACCTTGGGGTCGTTCTGGTCGAGGCCGCGCAGGACGAAGCCGAGACCGTTGCCCCCGCCCCCTCCCCCGAAGAACCCGAACCCGCCACCGCGCGGGCCACCGCTGTCGGGAGGCGAGGCCGGGGCGCCGTTCACGACCGTCGTCGACGGGCGCGGCGCGAACGTGGGCAGGGGCTCACCGTGGGAGGCCATGCACGAGCGGAAGGCGGCGAGCTGCGTCCCGAGCCCACGGCCGCCGCCGCCCTGGGGGGTGGACGCGGCGGCAGCCGTGGTGGGGGGAGCGGTGGTCGCGGTGACCTTGGCGCTGCCTCCCCCGCAGGCGACGGCGGTCACCGCGAGGGCGACGCCCAGCGGGAGCAGCACGGCCGCCGGCCGACGGAGGCGGACGGGGAGCAGGGCGGCCCCGCGCTCGCGGACGGGGAGCAGGGTGGCCCCGCGCGCGCGGGCGGGGAGGGGGGCGGCCGCGGGACGGCGGCGGCCGAGAGGGTTCCGCATGCAGGGAGTGAAACGCCGCCCGATGAAAACAGGGGAGGAAGAACCTGAGAGTTTCATGCGAGTTGCGGCTCCGGCGACCGCGCCGGCGCCAGGGGGAGCTCGATGCGGACGAGGGCGCCCCCGGACGGGGAGGCGCCGGCCGTCGCCCGCCCGCCGTGGGCCTCGCTGACCGCCGCCACGATCGACAGCCCCAGCCCGGCCCCGCCCCGTGCCCGCGCGCGGGACGGGTCGGCCCGGTAGAACCGCTCGAACACGCGGGACGGCTCAGGCCCGAGCCCCGGCCCGTCGTCGGCGACCTCGAGGACGGCCCGGTCCCCGCTCACAGCCAGCCGGACGCGCACCGGGGTTCCCGGGGGGGTGTGCACCCGGGCGTTGGCGAGCAGGTTGGCGACGACCTGCGTGAGGCGGCTCTCGTCGCCCTGGACGACGAGGTGGTCCGGAGCGTCGAGGGCGATCGGGCGGCCGGGTTCGACGGCCTGCGCGTCGCGGACCGCGTCTTTGACGACGCGTGCCAGGTCCACCGGCGCCTGCTCGAGCGGCCGGCCCTGGTCGAGGCGGGCCAACAGCAACAGCTCGTCGACGAGGACGCCCATGCGCGCCGCCTCCTGCTCGACGCGCCGCATCGCGTCCGCGAGCTGCGCCTCGTCCTCGAGCGCGCCCTGGCGCCACAGCTCGGTGTAGCCGCGGATCGAGGTCAGCGGCGTGCGCAGTTCGTGCGACGCGTCGGCGACGAACCGCCGCAGCCGCTCCTCGCTCTCGGCGCGCTGCACGAAGCCCTGCTCGATCTCGGTGAGCATGGTGTTGAGCGCGAGCCCGAGGCGGCCGGCCTCTGTGCGGGGTTCGGCTCGGTCGACACGCCGGGACAGGTCGCCTGCCGCGATGGCGTCGGCCGTCGCGGCCATCTGGTCGAGCGGGCGCACGCCGAGGTGCAGCACGAACCACGCCACGAGACCGAGCGCGGCCAGCACGGCGAGCGTGGCGAGGGCCTCGACGACGAGCACGTTGCGGAACGTGCGCGCCGTGTCGTGCAACGACACGGCCACGAAGAAGACGTCACCGCGCGCCGTCTTGAACGCCACGGCGCGGTAGCCGTCGCCCCCGTGGGCCGAGCCGACGGTGAACGGCTTGGGCTCGGTCCCCGCCGCACCGGCGAGCTTGGCCAGGCCGGCGGGGATGGCCGGCGGGCCGCCAACCTGGGCGGTCGGCGACTGCCGCTCGACGATGCCGTTGGGCAGTACGACCGCGACGTACAGGTCGGTGAGGGCGGGGAGGCGCAGGCGCACCGCGTCGTTGGGCGACGCGGGAGGGGCGAGCGTGGACGGTGTCAAGCCGCCGGCACCCGTGGTCCCAGCTGCGCCGCCTGGGAGCCCCGTGCTCCCACCTGCGCCTGCGAGCGCCCCTGCGGGCGCCACCTCGTCGCGCGGCGGCCGCCGCGCCACGGCCAGGCGCTGGTCGACCGACTGGATCAGCGACCGGTGCACGAGCAGCCCGACGATGGCGTCGGCTCCCAGCAGCACGATCGCGACGAGGGCGAACCCGGCGAGCAGGCGGCTACGCAGTGACACCTATGCGCTCCGCAGCGAGTACCCGATCCCGCGCACCGTCTGGATCAACGGGGGGCCGAGGGGGTCGAGCTTCTTGCGCAGGTAGCTGATGTAGGTCTCGACCACGGTCGCCTCGCCACCGAAGTCGTACTCCCACACGTGGTCGAGGATCTGCGCCTTGCTCACCACCTTGCCGGCGTTGCCGAGCAGGTAGCGCAACAGCTTGTATTCCGTGGGCGACAGCTCCACGAGCTGGCCGTCGCGCCGGACCTGGTGGGCGTCGTCGTCCATCACCAGGTCGGCGTAGGCGAGCGGCGGCCCGGCGTCGGACAACCGGCCGGTGCGGCGCAGGATGGCGCGCACGCGCGCGACGACCTCCTCGAGGCTGAACGGCTTGGTGACGTAGTCGTCGCCGCCCAACGTGAGGCCGCGCACCTTGTCCTCCGTGGCATCGCGCGCGGTGAGGAAGAGCACGGGCACCTGCACCCCCGCGTCCCGCAGCCGCCGGCACACGTCGAAGCCGTTGAGGTCCGGGAGCATCACGTCGAGGAGGACCAGGTCTGGCCGGGTATCCGTGGCTTTCGCCAGCCCTTCGCGACCGCTCGCAGCCGTGTCCACGTCGAAGCCGAAATGCCGGAGCGCCGTGCCGAGGAGGTACGTGATGTTCTCCTCGTCGTCGACCACCAGCACGCGAGCGTCGGCATCGCCCACCGCCGTCACGCCCACAGCATGCGCCACCCACCTGTGAGCTCGCTGTGAGCCCACCACGAGTTGGCTAGGGCATGAGGACGATCTTGCCGAACTTCCCGCCGGCGGCGAACCGGGCGTAGGCCGCCGCCGCCTCCTCCAGCGGCACCGTGGCGGCGATGGGGACGCTGACCCGGCCCTGGGCGATGAGCGGCAGCACGTGGGACTCGACCGCCCGGGCGGCGAGGGCCTTGTCCTCGAGGGGGCGGGCGCGAAGGGTCGAGCCGTGGATCCGGGCGCGGCGGCCCATGAGGGCGCCCAGGTGCAGGGTGGCCTCGGCGCCGCCGCCGGTCCCGATGACGGTGATGCGCCCGCCCGTGGCCAGGGCGGCGACGTCCTCGGGCAGGTTGGGGCCGCCGATGAGCTCGAGCACGACGTCGAACGGCCCGAGGCGGCCGAAGGCCTCGGGCGCCACGGCGACCACCCCGTCGGCCAGCGCCTCGACCGCAGCCCGCAGCGACGGGTTACGCACCGTGGCGACGACGGTGGCGCCGATCGCCGCGGCCAGCTGGACGCCCGCCACGCCGACGCCGCCCGCCGCGCCGTGGACGCAGACCCGCTCGCCCGGTCCGAGGCCCGCCTGGGTGAACAGGGCGTCGTGCGCCGTCGTGAACGCCTCCGGGAACCCGCCCGCCTCCGCCCACCCGAGCCCCTCGGGGACCGGCATCGCGGCCCGCTCGTGGACAACGGCCAGCTCCGCCTGTGCGCCGCCTCCCACGATCGCCATCACCCGGTCCCCGACGGCGAAGCGCGACGCGCCCGGCCCCAGCGCCGCCACCTCACCGGCCAGCTCCATCCCGAGGATGTCGGGCGGCGCACCCGCGGGCGCCGGGTAGCCGCCCTTGGCCTGGATGAGGTCGGCGTTGTTGATGCCGGCGGCGCGGACACGCACCAGCACCTCGCCGGCCCCGGGCGCCGGGTCGGGGCGGTCCTCCACGCCCACCTCGCCGGGCGGGGCGGAGGTGACGACCGCCCTCACGCCAGGCTCACCCGCGCCCGGACCGTGAGGTCGTGGCGGGTGCGCGAGCGGCGCACGACGGCGACGTCGCCGTCGGTCACGCGCGCCTCGACCCCGACGACGAGGACGCCACCGCCCCCACCCGCGGCCACCACGTCCACCTCGCCCGACAGGCTGGCCAGCACCCACACGCGCGGCCCCGGCCCGAGCAGCGCGGGCGGGTCGGCAGACACCTCGACGCGCACCGGGGGGCCGCCGCTCTCGTCCACCGCGAGCGCGCCGATGTCGACCGAGAACGGGGCGCGCACGACGTCGCCGGCCTCCGCCTCGATCGGCTGGCCGACGTCGGTGCCGAGCCACGACTCGTCGATGGCGACCGGCTGGGGCACGACCTCGTCGGTGCCGACGGCGACGACGCGGTGGTGGTTGCCGTCGCTGACGAGGACGCGGCCGTCCGGGAGCACGGCGAGCCCCGCCGGCTCCTCGAGCCCCGCCGCGGGCAGCGTGCGCAGCGTGCCCGCGTCGGCGGCCCACGCCGTGCCGCGCCATTCGCGCACGAGCCCGTTGAAGGTATCGGCGACGTACACCGCGGGCAGTCCATCGGCGGGCGCCGGCCCGACCGCGACGCCGAGCGGGTGCTGCAGCGCCGCCGACGCCGGGCCGCCGTCCGACGCGCCCCAGTCGAACAGCCCTTGCCCCACGAGCGTCACCACCTCGCCCGCCGGCGTGAGCACGCGCAACGCGCTCGATTCGGCGTCGACGAACACGGCGCCACCGCCGGGCAACGCAGCCACGCCCGACGGCTGGGCGAGGAGCGCGACGCCCTCGGCGGTGTCGATGAGGTTCTCCTGCCCGGTGCCGGCGACGACCTCCGTGCCCGTCGCGTCGATGCGCCACAGGCGGTGCCGCCCCGCTTCGGCGACGAGCAGGGACCCGTCCGTGAGCACCGTGACGTCGCTCGGCGATGCGAGGCCCTCGGCGAGCACGCTCTGCTCACCGGACGCGCGATCGATGGCGAGCACACGGTCGCTGCCGCTGTCGCACACGACGAGCCGGTCGCCGTCGAACTGCACGCCCGTTGGCCGCGACAGCAACGGGTACACGCGCTCGACGCGCCCGGCGAGGTCGCACACCACGACGCGCCCGTTGACGCTGTCGCTCACCGCGATCCGCCTGCCGTCCGCGTCGACGGCGACCTTCGTCGGGTAGGTGAGCGGGCGGCCGCCGGTGCCGAGCGTGAGCGCGCCCCAGATGCCGTTGACGCCACCGCGCACGAGCGTGCCCCGGGCGTCGTGCTCGCTGACCGCGCGCTCCACCGCGGAGAACACGACCCCACCGCTGCCTTCACCGGACACGCCGCCGACCACGTAGCCCTCGGGGTCGATGACGACCAGAGTGGGCCACCCCTTCACCCCGTACTGCTGCCAGGTGGCCAGGTCGGGGTCGTCGAGGACGGCGTGGCGCAGCCCGAGGCGCTCGACCGCTCGCTCGACGGCCGCGTGCTCGTGCTCGCGCGGGAACTTGGGCGAGTGCACGCCGATGATGACGGCCTCCGCGGCGAAGCGGTCCTCGATCGGGCGCAGCTCGTTCAGCACGCGCACGCAGTTGATGCACGAGTACCGCCAGAAGTGGACGACGACGACCTTGCCCGACAGGGCGGACAGCCCGAAGTCAGGGTTGGCGCCGATCCACCCACCCCGCCCCAGGAACTCCGGCGCCCGCACGCGAGCCATGGGGCGTCAGTTCAGCACAGGTCGTTCAGTTGACCCGGCCACCGCCGATCAGGTCGCCCTCCACGTAGATGGAGTCGTACTCGACGTTGGTGCCCGAGTGCAGGGCGTTGATCATCTGGCCGCCCCCCACGTAGAGCCCGACGTGGTGGGGCGGCATCCCGAAGAACACGAGGTCCCCGGGCTGCAGGTCTGCGACCGACACGTGGGTGGTGTCGTAGTACTGGGCCGAGGACGAGTGAGGGAGGGCGTGGCCGGCGTGGCCCCACGCCCACGCCGTGAGCCCCGAGCAGTCGAAGTCGGCCCCGCCCGCGCCGCCGAACATGTAGGGCTTGCCCAGCTCGGCCGCGGCGAACGAGATGGCACGCGACGCAGCCGGCGACGCCGGCGGCGGTGGCCGGAGGGTCGTGATCACCTTGTTCGCGCCCCGCTTCGCCGTGCTGGCGGCGACCGGCCCGGGGTGCGCCGATGCCTTGCGCAGGGCCTCCGCCACCCGGGCCTGTTCGGCGGCGGCCCGCGCCTGGAGGGCCTGGACGAACACGGCCTGCCCGAGCTCGGCCTTGACCTTCGCATAGGCGGCATTGACCTGGGCGTCCGCCGCGGCGGCAGCCTTCTGGGCGTCGCGCGCCGCGGCGACGGCGGCCTCGGCCTGCGACTGCGCACCGGCCAGCGACGCCTGCTCCTGGTTGAGCGACTCGCGCGCCGAGCGCAGCTCGTCGATGGCGTCCGTCGCCGACCCCGTCGCCGCCGACACGTACGTCCCGCGCAGGACCAACTGGTCCACCGACGACGGGATCAAGAGCGACAGCCGGGTGGCCGCCCCGCCCTGCATGTAGGAGCGGATCGCCATCTCCTTGACCCGGTCCTCGGCGCTGGCCAGCTGCGAGCCGGTCTGGCCGAGGCGGGACTTGGCGTCGGCCAGCTGCGCCGTGACGTCCTGAAGGTGGATCTGGGCCTCGTCGTAGGCCTCGTCGGCCTGCGAGGCGCGCACGCTCAACGCGTCGAGTTGGGCGGCGAGGGCGCCGGCCTGTGCCTTCTTGGTGCTCACCGTGTCGGCGCCGGCCCTGGACAGGGGGGCGAGGACGCTGACAGCCAGCAGGGCGGCCGCCAGGCGCACCCGCCTTGCAGCCGTGGCCGTCCGCCCGCGAGACGCGGTGGACCTACGCACGATGGCCGGGCAACCTAGCACGGGCCCCATCCGTTCAAGCTGGCGCCCGTGGGTAGCGTCCGGGCATGGCGACCCAGGACGGCTTCCGCGTCGAGCACGACTCCATGGGGGAGGTCCGCGTCCCTGTCGGCGCCAAGTGGGGCGCGCAGACGCAACGGGCGGTGCGCAACTTCCCCATTTCGGGCATGCCGGTGGACGCCGGCATCGTGCACGCGCTGGCGCGTCTCAAGGGCATGGCGGCGATCGTCAACGAGCGCCTGCGCCTCGTGCCCAAGGACATCGCCGTCGCCATCGCCGCCGCCGCCGCCGAGGTGGCAGAGGGGCAGTGGGCGGACCAGTTCCCGGTCGACGTGTTCCAGACGGGGTCGGGCACCTCGACGAACATGAACATGAACGAGGTCCTCGCCACCCTCGCCACCGAACGCCTCGGCGGCGTGGCGGTGCACCCGAACGACCACGTCAACGCCGCGCAGTCATCGAACGACGTGTTCCCGTCCGCCGTGCACCTCGCGTGCGCGCTCGCCTTGCGGCGCGACCTCATCCCCGCGCTGGCCGCGTTGGCGAAGGCGTTGCGCCGCGACGCCCGCCAGTGGGCCGAGGTCGTCAAAGCGGGCCGCACGCACCTGATGGACGCCACGCCGGTCACGCTGGGCCAGGAGTTCGGCGGCTACGCCGCGCAAGTCGCGCGCGGCGTCGAGCGGATCGAGGCCGTCCTCCCGCGCGTGTGCGAGCTCCCGCTCGGCGGCACCGCGGTGGGCACGGGGCTCAACGCGCCCAAGGGCTGGGCCAAGGCGGTGATCACGCGCCTGGCGGTGGCGACCGAGCTGCCCCTGACCGAGGCACGCGACCATTTCGAGGCGCAGGGGGCGCGCGACGCGCTCGTGGAGGCCAGCGGTGCACTGCGGACCGTCGCGGTGAGCCTGTACAAGATCGCCAATGACCTGCGCTGGATGGCGTCGGGGCCCAATTGCGGCTTGGGCGAGATCCGCCTGCCCGACCTGCAGCCGGGGAGCTCGATCATGCCGGGCAAGGTCAACCCCGTCGTGCCCGAGGCCGTGTGCCAGGTGGTGGCCCAAGTGGTCGGCAACGACGCCGCCATCGCGTTCGGAGGGTCGGCCGGGAACTTCGAGCTCAACGTGATGGTGCCGGTGATCGGCCGCAACCTGCTCGAGTCCGTGCACCTGCTCGCCAGCGTCAGCCGCGCCCTCGCCGACAAGTGCGTCGACGGCATCGAGGCCGACGAGGAGCGGTGCCGCCGGTACGCGTTGGCGTCACCGTCGATCGTCACCGCCCTCAACCCGCTGATCGGCTACGAGCGCGCCGCGGCGGTGGTCAAGGAGGCGCGCGCCAGCGGCCGTGACGTGCGCGCCGTCGTCATCGAGCAGGGCCTGCTCTCCGCCGCAGACGCGGAGCGTGCGCTCGACCCGCTCGCCATGACGCGCGGCGGCGTGCACACCGCGCCCGTGTAGGCCGGCCGAGGGCCGGGCCCTCGTCGCTCAGCCCGGGGCGGGGCCTCGTCGTTCAGCCGAGGGCGGGCGTGCCCTCGTACGGCGCGGGGTCCTGTGCCGCCGGCAGCCGCGGGGCCTTCCACGACAGCACGCGCGCCAGCTCGTCGACGACCGCCTGCCACGCCGCCGGCTGCCAGCCCTCTGCAGACGACACCACGCTGCCGTCCATGGCCAGGTGGACGATGGCCGGCACGCGGTCGAGGCCGAGGGCCTTGATGGCGTCGCGGTCGGGGTCGGCGAACGTCAAGAACCGCGTCGCCCACGGCCCCAGGAACTCCCGGCACTCCTCGGCCGTGCCCGCGACCAGCCACCCCACGCGGCAGTCGGCCTGGCTGAACACGGTCAGCACCCGGCCGGCCGTGTCGAGGATCCACGCGCTCTCGTTGGTGAAGGGGTCGAGGGCCACCACCACGAGGTGGAACGTGGTCAGGTACTGCGCCAGCGGCCTCGGCGTCGCGTTGATCGGGCGGAGCACCGTGTCGAGGGGAGGCGACGAAGCCACGGGTCAGCAAGGTATCCCAACTACATTCCCGGACGGCGAAGCCGCGATCGAAAGGGGCGCACCATGATCTGGGGAGGCGGCGCGTACAAGGTCTTCCTCGCGCTCCACGTGCTGGCCGTGGTGGTGGGGTTCGGACCGTGGTTCCTGAACGGCCTGCTCCCGGCGCGGGCGGTGGGCGCGGAGCCCGGCGAGGCGCGTGCCCTCAGCCGCGCCAACCTGCAGGTCAGCACCGTCAGCCAGTACGCCATCTACGCGGTCATCGTGTTCGGCGCCGCGGCCCTCGGGTCCGCGCACAAGCACACGATCGACTTCGGTGACGCGTTCATCTACATCACGATCATCATCTGGGTCGCCATCGTCGGCGTCCTCCATGGCCTGGTCCTGCCGTCCCAGCGCGCGCTGGCCGAGGGGACCGGCGACCGCGCCACCCTCACGCAGCGCCAGAGCCTGGGCGCCGCCGTGCTCAACCTGCTCGTCATCATCGCCATCGTCCTCATGGTCTGGGAGCCGGGGGCGCACCTCCCGTACTGACCCCCTCGCGGGGGTACCGTTTGCGCGGTGCACCCGATGGAACGGCTGCGGTACGTCGCCCGCGCCGGCGGGGCGGGCGTGTCGGGCCTCGTCGAAGCCGCCGCCCGCGCCCTGGCCGGCCTCGGGGACGACCACGCCGGGCTGGTGACGGGCAGCCGCCAGATGGTCGACCGCCACCCGACCGTGGGCCCGTTGTGGTGGCTCACCAGCCGGATGTTGTGCGCCGACCGGCCCCGCGACGAGGCGTGGGAGGTCGTCGAAGCCCTCGAGGCCGACCCGACGCCGCGCGAGCTGGCCGCCGCGCTGCCCCAGGACGCCGTGACCGTCGTGCTCGGCTGGCCCGAGGTCACGGCCGTGGCCCTGCACCGCCGGGGCGACCTGCGCGTGCGCGCCGTGGACAGCCAGGGCGAGGGCAGCGCGCTGGCGGGCGCCCTCGACGCCGCCGGGCTCGACGCCGTCGAGGTGCCCGAGTCGGGGACCGGGGCGGCCGTGGCCGACGCCGACCTCGTGCTGATCGAGGCGCTGGCCATGGGCCCGGACGCCCTCATCGCCGTCGCCGGCAGCCGCGCGGCGGCCGCCGTCGCCCGCCAGGCCGGCCTGCCGGTATGGGCCGTCGCTGGGACAGGGCGGCTCCTGCCCGGGCGGCTCTGGCAGGCCCTGCTGGCGCGCCTCGAGGCGCGCGGCGACCCGTGGGACGCCGACGAGGAGGTCGTGCCCCTGTCCCTCGTCGACGCCGTCGCCGGGCCGTGGGGGGTCCTCGCCCCAGCGGAGGCGACCGCCCGCACCGACTGCCCGATCGCACCGGAGCTGTCGAAGGGCGTCTTCGCCCCTGGGACCTACCGCGGCCGCTGACTTACGTTAAGCGGCGTGTCCCCGCGCACCCGCGACCTGCCCAGGCGCAGCTGCCTGTCGGTCCCCGGCTCGAGCGAGCGCTTCCTCGCCAAGGGCCCGACCCTCCCCGCCGACATGACCTTCCTCGACCTCGAGGACTCCGTCGCCCCGCTCGAGAAGGAATCGGCGCGCGCCAAGGTCGTCGACGCCGTGAAGAACCTCGACTGGGGCGACCGCGTCCTGTGCGTGCGCGTCAACGCATGGGACTCGAAGTGGACGGCCTATGACGTGATCGACGTCGTCGGCAACGCCGGCGACCGCCTCGACGAGGTGATGCTGCCGAAGGTGCAGTCGGCCGCCGAGGTGGTGGCGCTCGACCTGCTGTTGCGCCAGGTCGAAGCGCGCGCCGGCCTCCCCGAGGGCCACATCGGCATCGAGGCGCAGATCGAGACGGCCCGTGGCCTGATCAACGTCGAGGAGATCTGCGCGGCCTCGCCGCGGCTCGAGGCCATCATCTTCGGCCCGGCGGATTTCGCCGCGTCGATGGAGATGCCCGTGCTCACGGGCGGCGTGCAGGTGCCCGAGTACCCGGGCGACCACTTCCACTACGTGTTCTCCAAGATCCTGATGGCGGGGCGGGCCAACGGGCTGCAGGTGATCGACGGGCCCTACCTGTACGTGCGCGACCCCGACGGGTTCCGCGACTACTGCAACCGCACCAAGCTCCTCGGTTACGACGGCAAGTGGGCGCTGCACCCTGACCAGGTGACGATCCTGAACGAGGTGTTCAGCCCGACGCAGGAACAGTTCGACCGGGCGTGCGCCATCCTCGATGCCTACCGCGACGCCACGGAGGGCCAGCGCATGGGCGCGGTCATGTTCGGCGACGAGATGATCGACGAGGCCAGCCGGAAGATGGCGGTCAAGTTCGTCTCGCGTGGCCAGCGGGCCGGCCTCGAGCGGTCCACGTAGCCGGATGCCCATGGCGGTGCGGGCGATCGCCGGCACCGCCATCGTCGTCGCCGGTGGCGTGCACCTGTGGCTGTGGTGGCGCGGCGGGTACCGCCACGCGTCGGGTGGCGTCGGCCCCGCGTTCATCGCCGACGCCGTCGTGTCGTTCTTCGCCGGCGGGCTGGTGCTCGCCCGCGGCGACCGGCGCGCCGCGTGGGCCGGCAGCGCCGTCGCCGCGGTGGCCCTGGCCAGTTACGGCCTGGCGCGCACGGTCGGGCTCAACGGCTTCGTCGAGAACCGCTGGACGCGGGCCTCGCTCCTCGCCGCCGGCTGCGAAGCGCTCGTCATCGCCCTGCTCCTCACCGAGGCCCTGCTCCCCGAGCCCTGAACCCCCGAGCCCTGAACCCCCGAGCC
>Ga0070741_10003241_pt1 | contig 40946 bp, 34 predicted proteins | sample Coa_R1_4_FD_66440 | JGI IMG/M metagenome (GOLD analysis project Ga0070741, IMG submission 66440) | Surface soil microbial communities from Centralia Pennsylvania, which are recovering from an underground coalmine fire - Coalmine... | ecosystem: Environmental > Terrestrial > Soil > Unclassified ...
CTCTGTAATTCTTCTGGATGAGATTGAAAAGGCCCATCCGGACATTTTTAATATCCTGCTTCAAGTCTTTGAAGACGGTCAATTGACAGATGGTCTCGGCAATACAGTTGATTTCAAGAATACTATCATCATCATGACTTCAAATATCGGGGCAAGGTACCTTGAAAAGCGGAGCCACTTGGGTTTCCAATCGGCGAACGATGAGCTGACCGACAAGAAGATTGAAAACATGGTGATGAGCGAGGTGAAGCGCCTTTTCAATCCCGAATTTCTGAACCGGCTTGATGAGATCATTATCTTCAACGCGCTCACCGATGAGGACTTGCTGCGGATTATTGACCTGCTGGTTGCAAACATTAATACAAACTTGGCTCAGAAGAATATCTCCATAAGCCTTACGCCAGAGGCTGCACGTTGGATTCTGGAACAGACATGCACCGACCGCTCTTACGGAGCCCGGCCTTTACGCCGCGCCTTGCAAAGACATCTGGAAGATCCGCTGTCTGAGGCTTTGATTCAGGGTGAAATTCAACCCCCTGCTGTTTTAGAAGTAACCGTCGGCAGTGAAGGACTTTATTACCGTCCTGTGAATGACAGTCTCGTTACAGCAACGCCCCTATCGCACTAGCGCGGAGGCACTAGAAATTAAGGTTCTTGCTTGTGGCATAACAATCAGTTTTATTCAGACAGGCTTTTCATGGGGTTTTTTTCCGACCGCAATACAACCTGCGACGACTGATTACCATCAGAATATTCCCAAAGAAGGCGAGATTTTTATAAGATAGGGAGTTTCGAATTCGATGAACTCCAATGAGTCCCGTTGTATTTTTGAATTCCAATGCGGGATACAGGGGGAGCACTGAGTTTTTCAACTCCAATGAGCCCACTCCGAAAGTACCTTGTCGGGGTGGTCTTGATTTTTGCGTCGTGGGGTTTGTGTGTCAGTCCAGCAGGGGGTATCCTCGCGGCGCAAGCTCCGTCAACTCCTCCCTCACCAGCGCCTCAGCAACCACAGAATCCCAAGAAGACTCCGCCCACCCCGCCCTCTTCAAATGGCAAGATCCAGCTTCAAAATCCGCCGGTGGAGTCCTCCCCTGCCTCGCAAGATCAAGGTGCCAAGAAACCCGGGCAGCAACAAACATCACCGCCGGGGCAGATTCAGTTGCAGGCTCCGGGCATGGCCCCGACCACTCCCAAGCCCAAGCAAGGTCTTCAACCTCAGAAGAAACAAGTGTTGATTGACGACATCACTTTCCGGGGGAATCGTCGCATCCCGCAGTCCACTTTGATGGCTCGCATTTTCAGCCATCGCGGGGACGTTTACAATGTGAATGCGATTGAGCGCGATTTTATGGCCCTCTGGAATACTGGATACTTTGATGATATCCGGGTTGTGGCATCTGATGCGCCGGACGGGGGAAAAATTATTACTTTTTACGTTCGCGAGAAGAAACTGGTTCGCAGCATCGATTACAAGGGTTTGAGTTCCGTCACCGAATCGGACGTGATGGATCGGTTCCGGCAGGAGCATGTAGGACTTTCGATCATGTCGCAATATGACCCCGTGGTGATCAAGCGCGCGGAAGTGATTCTCGAAGAGATGCTGTCAGAAAATGGTCGTCAGTTTGCGACAGTGCGGGCACGCACGCGGGATATCCCCCCTGATTCCGTTGCCCTGACGTTCGTCGTGGTGGAAGGACCGAAAGTCAAGGTCGGGAAGATCCGGTTTAAAGGAAACACAGTATTTTCCAACTCGCGGCTCATCCAGGCGATGAAATACTCAAAACCCATAGGCCTCCCGCCTTGGTTCTGGATTTTCCACCGCACTTATAACAAGGACAAAGTGGACGCCGACCTTGAAAAGATCCGCGAACTCTACCAGGCGCATGGATACTTTTTCGCGTTGCCTCAGGAACCTACCACCAAGACGATCAATACTCATCGGCCACTACCATTCATTTTTCTGGGGCGCGGACGTGGCAAGCGGGTGGACATTACCATTCCCATTGAGGAAGGCGATCAGTATCGACTGGGTCGGTTCGTCATTCGCGGCAATCACCTCTTTAAGGAAGAGCCATTGAAGCGGGTCTTGGGAATGCAAACCGGAGATGTGTTTAACCTGAGCAAGGTGCGGGACGCACTGAAGAATTACACCAAACTCTATGGTCAATTTGGATACATCAATTTTACCGCCAACCCGGATATTGAGCCCGATCGTAAGAAGAAAGTTATTAATCTGGCGCTGGATTTCGATGAAGAGCACCAATATTTTGTTCATCGAATCAATTTCAGCGGAAACACCAAGACGCGGGACAAGGTGATTCGCCGGCAGTTGCTCTTGGACGAAGGCAGCGTCTTTAACACCGCTTTATGGGATCTGAGCATTTATCGCATTAATCAGTTGGGTTATTTCGACCCGATCAAGCAAGCCAACCCGGATAACCCCAGTCCGACAGGTTACCAGGGTGTGAATGTGGTGCAGAACAATCAGAACCACACGGTGGACCTCAACGTCAAGCTGAAGGAAAAGGGGCGGAACTCCATTGGCTTCTCAGGTGGCATCAGCGGCATTATGGGGAATTTCGTGGGGGCAAATTACGCCACCCAGAATTTTCTGGGCTTGGGGGATACACTCAGCATCGGCGGCCAGGTGGGGACTTTTGTCACCAACGCCACGCTGGGCTTTACTGAGCCGTATGTGTTCAATAAACCGATTACGGCGGGATTCACCGTCTTCCTTAACAATTATCATTTTGATGAGCTCCAGCAATATGGCGCGCTCTTTGGCGTGAATCTCAAGAATCTCCACAATACGCTTCTCGGACAGACTTACTTTCAGAACTTCCAGCAGAATTCCAAGGGGTTCACAGTCTTTGCCAATTATCCTCTGCGCCGTTCTTTCGCCCGAATCGGCCTGACCTATGAATACCAGGTCAGCAGCATCGAAACCTTCAGCGCTGCATCGCAGAGTCTGTTTGAGGCGCTGGCTTATGGCCAGTTTGCCGGACCAAATCAGCTACGAGGGATCACGCAGAGCACTTTGATGCCAACGTATCTTTACGATACGGTCGATAACCCGATCACGCCCCATCACGGCAAGTACATCTCGGCTTCTTTGGGTTTTTCCGGCAGCTTCTTGGGCGGCAATGTGAATTCCATCACGCCCTCGCTGGAGGTGAAGTATTATCACCCCATCAATCATGGCCGCAACACGCTCGCCTTTCACTTCCTGTTCTCAACGATTTCCGGTTATGGAGGGAAAGTGCCACCGCCGTTCGCTCGATTTTACATGGGCGGGGAATATGACATCCGTGGATTTAATATCTATAGCATCAGTCCAGTCATCTTCTTTCCCACCGTCGGTCAGATCTGCAACCGTGATGTGAATGGGAATCCCATCTGGGCTACAGGTCCGAATGGCAAACGAGAGGTAGGGACATGCGGTTCGTTTACCAATTTCCCTTACAATACCATTGAAGTGCCGGGAGGTGATACGGAAGCGCTTGCGAATTTTGAATATCGGTTTCCGATTGCGGGCCCCGTCACTCTGGCGTATTTTATTGATATCGGAGATGCTTTCATTCTGCGTCCTTCACAGCTCAAACTACAACCCAATGCGTTATCAAGCCTGACGCAGGAATTCCCCTTTTTCCAGGTTCCCAAAGACCACTTGCAGCCCATTTCCAATCTAAATTTCAGGCCGCGCAGCTCAACGGGTATTGCCTTGGAAATGATGTTGCCTGTTGTTCACGCCCCGATCGAAATTTATTACGGCTACAATTGGCTGCGCTTGAATCATACTTACGTGACTCCTCCTCAAGACCTGCCGCCGATCTCGCTTTTCCCAAATGTCGCTACTTATGACGCGGTTCTACCTTATTTCGAGCGACAGGTTTTTACGGAGCCTAAGGGGCTGGTGGGATTCACAGTGAGTCGGACGTTTTGACGATGCGCAGGTACACCTAAAAATGGTATGATTTTGGGTTTAGAGATGCCGAAGGAGTTTGCATGAGAAATACAATCACAAAATGGACCATGGTGGTAGCCGTTTTGCTGTCGCCGGGATTGCTCCTGGCCCAGTCACAAAACGGCGATGATGTCCCCCAGAAGATTGCGGTGATTAACATCCAACAGGCCATTGGTGCGACCGAAGAGGGGAAGAAGGCGTTGGCCGACCTTCAGAAAAAATACTCGCCACTGCAACAGGATTTGCAACAGCAGGAGAAGGAGATCAATGCTCTTCAAGACCGCCTTCAAAATCAGAGTTCAATGCTCAGCGATGATGAGAAGTACCAGTTGAGCCGTGAATTGGATACAAAACAAAGGCATTTTAAAGAGGCTCAGGAAGACGCTCGCGCTGATTACCAGGCCGATACCCAGGAGGCAATCCGAAAGATCGGCCAGAAGATGGTCAAACTGATTGACCAATATGCTCAGCAGCACCACTATGCGTTGGTGCTTAGCAATCAGCAGGACGTGGTGTATTATGTCTCGAAGGCGGCTGACATTACTCAGGATATTGTCAACTTGTATAATCAGACTTATCCGGTGAGTTCAGCCTCAAATAGTCCAGCGGGTTTGAGTGGCAATTCCCCCACAGCCAGCAAGAGTTCTCCTGGGAAGTAACTGTGAACCCCAGACCCCTCCTGAAATTTGGATTTTATGTGTGCCTGTAACGCTATCTTTTATGGAGGTGCATCGGGCACTATAGTCGAGTATGCCGAGGCCTACGATCACGCAAACCCAAGCCAGGGAGTGTTTAGAAGTCTCCGACCGTAGTGAAGTTCAAGCCCTAAAGCAGCGTTCAATTGATTTTCGATGGGAGCGTCCGCTAGAATTCAAAAATAGGGAGAGGCGGGCGTATCGTGAAGTGATCTTCCGTTCCGGTCTCAATCAATCTCCGCAGACTTTGGCTCCCGAGGAAAGGAGTTTCCAAGTTTGGCGAGCAGGAATCTAAAATCCATGGGAATCATGATCCTCATGGTTCCGGGAGTGATTCTGTGGGCACGGCCCACCGCCCGTACGGCATTGTCGAGGGAGGCTCTGCGAGAGAAAGTCGTCCAGCTTTTGCGAGAAAGATACGCGATTGCGGACAAGGTGCAGGTAACCGCAGGACCTCTGGAAAGCTCGCAGGATCCAGCCTTTTATGAGTGCCTGATCACTTACGACAACGGGCAGAAAAAGAGCTCCCAGCCGGTTAGTATTTCAAAAGACGGGCGGTATCTTGCTGTAAGTCCGCTGTTTTATCTGGGGTCGGATACGAATGCGGACCTCACCCGCAGTATCCGTACTTACTTTAAGTTGGGCCCCGAATGGAGCCTTTCCGTGGGCGCCCTGCGGCCGTCACCCGTGCCTAACTTTGATGAAATCGTGGTGACTGCTGAGAAGGGTGGCCAGAAGCAGGACGGCGAATTCTACATCACCAAAGATAAACGCTTTGCGGCGCTGGGTACGGTCTTTATCGTGCGAACCAGCCGTGAGATCGAGCGAATGATTAATACCCGGAATCAACCGTGTTCCGGGCCGGCCAATGCCCCGGTGACGATTGTGGAATATGCAGATTTGGAGTGCCCCACCTGTGCGCGTCTGCAACCGTTTCTGGAGAATGATCTGTTGCCGCGCTATCAGAACAAAATCCGGCTTGTTTACAAAGAGTTCCCGCTTCCCATGCATGCCTGGTCCCGCAAAGCGGCAATTGCGAGCCAGTGCGCCTATGAACTTGACCCCTCAGCGTTTGTCCGCTATCGCAGTTCCATCTTTGCCCACCAATCGGAAATTAATGTCACCAACGTGCGCGATCAGTTGCTTCAGCTCGGCGAGAACGCTGGCCTCAATCGCCTGAAGCTTGCCGCCTGCATGGATTCTGAAGCTTCCCTTTCCCGAGTGGAAGCCGACCTACGCGAAGGGAATGAGCTTCAGGTGACCAGCACGCCCACGTGTTTCATCAACGGTAAGATGGTGGTGGGAATTCAGCCGCCGGCGGAGTTTTACAAGGTCATCGATGCAGCGCTCCGCCACGCTCACTAGAGGTTCGCAAGTCTATTGATTCGTCGGGCGTCCGCCTATTCAGGTTACGGGCAGGGTAAGGCATAAACTCCGGGATTCCCATTCATCCGAGGAGGCTTTCATTCTGCGGTCAAATCTCAAAATAAAACTCGGAGTTCTTCTCACTCTCAGCGTCAGCATCGTCGCGCTGTGTGCTCAAAGCCATTCCGGCGCGACCACTGGCGCAGACCAGGCACTGAGGGATAAGATTGCCCATTATCTGCGCGAGCGCTTTTCAGTGGCGAATACCGCCACCATTCAAGTTTCGCCTCTGCGCCCTGCCATCTTTCCCGGCTTCGAGCTGACCACGGTGACAGTCGAGGATGGCAAGAATCGAGCCTCTCAGGAATTCTACGTTTCAAACGACGGTCGCTATCTGATTCAGGGAAACATCTATGGGTTAAATTCGGATCCGCGCGTGGAAGTGGAACGCATGATCCGTACCCAGGGCGAGCCTAGCGTGGGACCGGCTAACGCTCCGGTGACGATTGTGGAGTATGCGGACTTGGAATGTCCGATGTGCGCCGAGATGCAACAGTTCATCGAAAAGCAACTGCTGCCTCGGTATGGCAACAAGGTGCGCGTGATCTTCAAGGAATACCCGCTCTTTAACCTGCATCCCTGGGCCGTTGAAGCTGCCGTGGCCGACGAATGCGCATATGAGATCGACCCCCCAAAATTTCTGGCCTACCGCTCGCTCATTTTTGCGAACCAGAAGTCTATCCAGAAGGATACCGCCACCCAGCAACTGCTGGATTTGGGGGCGCAGGCTGGATTGGATCGCACGAAGCTCTCCACCTGCCTCAGCGCCAAATCCTCGCTACCTCACGTGCGGCAGGACTTTCAGGAAGGGGAGAAATTGGGCGTAGCAAGCACCCCCACCTTTTTCATCAACGGCAGGATGATTCCGGGCGCGATGCTACCTGAAGAATTCTTCAAGACCGTTGACCAAGCCCTCGCGGAAACCGCCAAAAAGTAACCGCAACGCTGAGCAGCCGGAAAAGGAGATAAGAGCGGCCTTTAGCGCCAGCCGCATCAGACCCGCCTCTCTCATACAATCCCTCCTGTTTGCAGGGAATTCTGCCGACAACAGCGGCGTGGAGATCTGGGAATGCGACCTGCAAGGAATGAGGAGTCCCTCCCGCGATTCCAGCAGTTGATCCAGGAGATTCGAACCCTCGACCATACCGACTTGCAGATGTGGTCCATCGGACTGCTGATGTTCTTGATCGTGGCGGCGGGATTTCTGGCCTTGGTGCTTCCCAATGTCATGTGGGGTATCAGCACGGTTCGAATTGACCGACGTTTCCTGCCGCAGCTTTTCTTCGGCTTCGTCACGCTCATCATTTTGTTCAACATTTATGCGCTCGATAGGAAGCGAGACTTACAGAATGCGCGCGAAGAGCTGGTACGCCGGCTCATTCAAAGCGAGGCCGCGGAGTCTCTGTCCCTGCTCGACCCTTTGACGGAATTGTTTAATCGTCAATACCTCGACTTAATGCTCCCCAAGGAAGTAAGCCGCGCCAACCGTTACGGAAGGAAACTGACAATTCTAATGATCGATATCGATGACTTTCAATTAGCCAATGTCCGGTTTGGGCATCCCTTTGGCGACAAGATCTTGATAGAAGTTGCCCGCCTGCTGAAGAGGACATTTCGCAGTTCTGATGTCGTAGCGCGCTATGGAGGCGATGAATTCCTAGTGCTTCTTCCTGAAACGAACGAGATGGAAGCCCAAAACAGCGTGGATCGACTTCGGGACGTCATTTACGAGTGGAACGATTTCTTCCGGGAAAAGGATTATAGGCTGAGCCTGAGCTACGGTGTGGCTACCTTAAATCCCGGCGGAGAGCTCCGGGATGTTATCGAAGCGGCTGACGCGCAACTGTATTTTCAAAAACATCACAAGTTTTCCGGAACCAGGACTCATGCGACTCCTTCCTAATCCTGTCCTTCACATGCTGCTTTGTGGGATTAGATGGCGGCATGAACCGCAATCCTCCACAAAGTCATGCTAGTTGAAAGCTTCCAATTTCTTCGCTAACATAAGCCCTACGTGAGATTCACAGGGGATTGCCCTTTGAAGCTTGCGGAAAAGAGCAAGGAAGACATTTCCTTCCGATGGTGTGGAACACAGCAAATCGGCGGAACCGGTGGCGCTGGCTCTATGCGGCAATCGCGTGGTTCGTCTTATTGGGGCAACTCCAACTGGTGTTCGCAGCGGAGTTGCACAGCCACGGGTACCCCGCGGTTTCCGGGCAGCACACCATCAAGATCGCGGGCGCCAAGTCGAAATCTCCTCCAGCTACTCCCGATGGGTCGCTTTGCGTTGTTTGCCAGATTGTGCGTCAAAGTGCCGCCCGGCCGACGCTTAACGGTCCGGTGATCCAGCTTTCTGGCAACGTTATTTTCCATCCTTTTGCAATCCTGACGTATTTTTTAAACCTCTCCGTTTCGATCCTCCCCGTGCGCGCACCTCCCCTCGCTGAATGATTCGGGTAGCGCTGTCTCTCCATGACGGCTGAATCATTCAGGAGGTGGATCATTGGTTCCATCCAAGAAAAGTCTATCTTCGGCATCTCTTTGCAAGCTGCTATGGGCAAACACGCTCTGCATCCATGAGGCCCGGCGCCACAAGCTGGCGCTGGCCAGGGATCAGGGTTGTGTTCACTCGGGACCCCCCGTTTGCATAATTCTTTTCGCAGTAACTGCGACTCTTTGCCTCATTTCGGGAATTGAACCCCTCAACGCTCAGAATCCGCCGCCCGTGCGGATCGACATGGAACAAGCCATCCGTCTGGCTATTGCGCATAATCATTCCCTGCTCGCGGCGCGCACCACCATCCAGCAGAGTCGGGCGGAGGAAGTCACAGCTTCGCTTCGCCCGAATCCGGTCCTATTTACAGATGCGCTCTTTGTCCCCTTTTTCAGTCCCAGCAGCCTGAATGGCTCCGTCCTGAACACCATCTCCGAGTTCGACGTTGGCGTTGCCTATACGATTGAACGCGGCCACAAACGGCAAGCTCGCATGCGCGCCGCCCGCGACCAGACCGCTGTAGCAGCCACTCAAGTCACCGACGATGAACGGGTGCTTACTTTTAATGTTGCCCAGCAATTCATAAACGTTCTTCTTGCCAAATCGACCCTGCAATTTGCCCAGCAGGACCTTCAAAGTTTCGAGAACACAGTCAATATCAGCGCCGCACAATATAAAGCGGGCGACATCAGCGAAGGGGACTTCTTAAAGACCAAGTTACAGTTGCTTCAGTTTCAGACGGACGTTTCCGCAGCCAAGGTAGCGTTAGTCCAGGCGCTGGCCAGTCTCCGCCAACTGGTCGGCTATGACGCCCTGCCCGCCCGTTACGATGTGATCGGCCAGCTTGCTTACACTCCGCTTCAGGTGAACCTGCTTGATCTGGAGGCGCGGGCGCTTCAAATGCGTCCTGATCTTCTGGCGGCCAAGCAAACCGTCACCGCGGCTCAAAGCCAATACACCCTGGCCAAAGCCGATGGCAAGCGCGATCTTACGACACAGCTTAACTATACCCACGTTTCCGCTCTGAATAACGCCAGCCTCTTCGCCAACATTGAAATCCCGATTTTCAATCGCAACCAGGGAGAAATCGCGCGAACGCACTACGCCATCACTCAATCCCAGCAGCTTCAGCAGGCCACTGAAGACCAGGTGTTAACCGATGTGCAGAACGCCTTTGCGGCTTTTCAAACTAATGCGCAGGTAGTGAAGCTTTACCTTTCAGGTTATCTCAAAGAGGCTCAGGAATCACGGGATATCAGTGAATACGCTTATCGTCGCGGCGCTGCGAGCCTGCTAGACTTCCTCGATGCCGAACGCAGCTACCGGGCGACGCAACTGGCTTATCGCCAGGCCCTTGCTGCTTATATGACCTCCATTGAGCAGCTCAAGGAAGCTGTGGGAACTAGGAATTTGCCATGAGATTTGAGCCTGATGAGTCTTATCCTGCTTGCTGGCTACGGGTTCAGAAGCTGTCGATGAAATCGACGTCTGGCCTGTGCGGCAAGCGGGCGGAAGCGCTGGTGATCCTTTCAGCATGTGGTTTGCTGCTTGCCCTCTCCGGATGCAAAGGTCGTCCCGTTTCAGCGAATTCCTCTTCCCAATCCCAGCAAAACGCTCCGGCGGGAACAGATACCGCTTCGCTCTTCACAATTCCCGCGGCACAGATGAATCATTTGCAAATTGTCCGCGTCGAGGTTCGGAACCTTCCGAACAAGCTGCGACTCACGGGTTCTGTCACGTACAACAATTTTGAAACCACACCGGTGATTACCCAGGTCACCGGTGTGGTGAGCCGCGTGGTGGCCTTTCCAGGAGAGATCGTTCACACGGGCCAGCCGATGCTTTATGTCAGCAGCCCGCAATATGCGCAGATGCGCTCCGATTACGTGAAAGCTCGCGATGCCTACTGGCTTGCCCAGAAGAATTACAGCCGGGCGCAGGACCTTTATGCGCATCACGCCATCGCGATGCGCGATCTTGAACAGGCGCAGTCAGCCGAAGAGCAGGCACAGGCTGACCTGACCGCCGCCTGGCAGGCGTTAAAAGTTCTGGGACTGGAAAGCCCGCAGGAAGTGCTTAAAAACCCCGCCTCGCCGGAAATCCCCGTGCTCGCGCCACTCACCGGCGAGGTCGTGGAACGGTCCGTTTCCCCTGGGCAACTAATCCAGGGCGGTGCCACACAATGTTTCACCATCTCCAACATGCGCACCGTGTGGGTACTGGCCAATGTCTATCAACATGACCTGGCCTACATTCATCTTGGGGACCCGGTCATCATTGAGACAGACGCTTACCCGATGGTTTTTCATGGCCGCATTTCTTATATCGCTTCAGCACTTGATCCGACTACCCGGACTTTGCAGGTGCGGGTTGTAACGCAAAACCCCGGGCAACGGCTGAAGAAAGACATGTACGTGACGGTTATAGTGAACGCTGGCGAACTGCATCACGCGCTCACCGTTCCTGACTCTGCCGTGTTGCGAAATGCGGAAAACCAGCCGTTTGTTTATGCGGTTGCCGGGCCACAGCAATTTGCTCGCCGTCTGGTGACCATCGGCCAAACCCAGGATGGCAGAACCCAGATTTTAAGCGGTCTCAGCGAGGGGGAGCAGGTGGTGGCTGACGGCAGCCTGTTTCTGGAGTTCGGAAACTCATTCCAGCATTGAAGGAGATCGGCTTGTCCTTCACATTGCCTTAGAGCATCCATTGGGCCTGGAGATCGTCTTGCTTCGCGAATAGTCCTGATCACTCGCAGACGGGCAATAAACCCTCGATCATGATTCACCGCATTGTCCATTTCGCCCTGCATCAGCGCTTCCTGATTCTTCTGATGACGGTTGCCATTGCTTTGGTAGGTGCCGTTTCTTTCATCCACATGCCTATTGAAGCCTATCCCGACCTCTCGCCTCCCATGGTTGAAATCATCACTCAATGGCCGGGTCACGCCGCCGAGGAAGTGGAGCGCTTGGTGACCGTTCCTGTTGAAGTGGAAATGAACGGGATTCCCAATCTCACCACAATGCGTTCTATTTCGCTTTACGGCCTTTCAGACGTTATCCTCACCTTCAGTTACAGCACCGACAAATACTTCTGTCGTGAACGGGCCTTCGAGCGGTTAAGCCAGTTGAACCTGCCTCCCGGAGTTACACCCACGCTGGCTCCCTTATCCAGTCCCAGCGATTTGATCTACCGCTATGTGCTGCAAAGCCCTGACCGGACGCCTATGCAGTTGAAGACACTGGAGGACTGGGTGCTTGAGCGGGCTTATCGCTCAGTCCCGGGCGTTGCGGATGATTCCGGCTTCGGCGGCACTGTGATGCAGTACCAGGTGCTTCTGGACCCAGCGCGACTCTTCAACTTCCACCTGACAGTTCCCCAGGTGATGCAGGCGCTCGCCGCAAATAATGCCAATACGGGTGGTGGCTTCTATTCACAGGGTGGGCAATTCTATTACGTCCGCGGCCTGGGGCTGGTTCGAGATACGGAAGATATTGGCGACATCGTGGTTGCTAGCCAGAACGGTGCTCCAGTCCGCATTCGGGATATCAGTCATGTGGTGATTGGCCACGCCCCTCGCCTGGGTGAGTTCGGCTATATGCATCAGAATGACGCCGTGGAGGGAGTCATTCTAATGCGAACCGGAGAGAAGACCCAGTATGTCCTGCGAGGTGTGGAAAAAATGACGGAGCACCTGAACCGTTCCGTCCTTCCGCCGGATGTGAAAATTGTTCCCTATTATGACCGCAGCGACCTGGTGAAGCTCACCACAGATACCGTTGAAGACAACCTGGTGCGCGGCATGGTCTTGGTGGTTATCGTACTGATCGCTTTCCTGATCAGTTTCCGCGCCGCCGTCATCGTTGCCCTGACCATTCCGCTGTCGCTTCTGTTTGCGTTTATTGTGCTGCACGCAAAAGGAGTGGACGCGAATCTACTCTCCATCGGAGCTATCGATTTCGGCATCATTGTTGACGGAACGGTCGTCATGATGGAAAACATTTATCGCGAGATGAGCGAGCGCAGCGACCAAACGTTTCGTCTCTATGACGTCATTCTGGACGCGGCGCGTGACGTGGACCGGCCCATTTTCTATTCCATTGCGGTCATTATCTCGGGGTATCTCCCGATTTACGCCTTACAAGGTGCATCCGGAAGGCTGTTTCGGCCAATGGCAGATACGATGTCATTTGCTCTGCTGGGCTCACTGATCTTCAGTCTTACACTGGTGCCTGTCCTGGCCTCCTATTGGTTCAGGAGTGGGGTGCGGGAAAGAATGAACCGTCCCTACGAGTGGGTCAGGAATCTCTACCGGCGAGAACTGGAACGCAGCCTGAGACATCCCAAGCTCACGGTTCTGATCATTGCGCTGATCTTTGTCGCCAGCCTTCTCCTGGTTCCTTATATCGGCGCGGAGTTTATGCCTCATATGGATGAGGGTGCCATCTGGGTGAGGGCAACCATGCCTTATACCATTTCCTGGCAAGAGGCCGCCAAAATCTCACCCCAGATTCGTGATGTGCTGATGTCATTCCCACAAGTTACGACCGTTGCCTCGGAATTGGGGCGTCCGGATGACGGTACTGATCCTACAGGGTTTTTTAATGATGAGTTCTATGTCGGTTTGCATCCCTACAAAGACCGGGTATGGAAGACGGGCCGCATTCGCAACAAGGAAGAACTCATCCACGCCATCAATGCCAAATTGCAATCCTTTCCGGGCATCATTTTCAACTATACCCAGCCCGCGGAAGACGCTGTGGACGAAGCCCTGACAGGACTGAAAAGCGCTCTGGCTGTGAAAATTTATGGTCCGGACCTTCGCGTCCTGCAGGAAAAGGCCCTGGAAGTGAAGAGAACTTTGGAGAAAGTACCGGGATTCACCGATCTCGTAGTGGTGCGCGAACTCGGCCAGCCCAGTCTATTGGTGGATGTGGACCGTGCGAAGTGCGCGCGCTACGGCATTAACGTCAGCGATGTTGAGGCAGTGGTCCAGGCCGCGGTCGGAGGACAAGCTGTCTCACAAGTGATTCAGGGGGAAAAGGAGTTTGACCTGGTCGTACGGATGGAACCGCAGTTTCGCAGCAGCGAAAGGGAGATCTCCAACCTCCTCGTGGCAGATCCCGGAGGGCAACAGATTCCTCTCAGCCAGGTCGCGGATGTTCGCATCGGCAACGGCGCGGCTTTCATCTACCGCGAGAATAACTCCCGCTACATCGGCGTACAATACAGCATTGAGGGCCGCGACCTGGCCAGAGCCGTGAGGGACGGACAAAAAGCGGTCCGAAAGTCGGTTCACTTGCCTCCGGGTTACCAGATGACCTGGGGCGGCGAGTATAGCGAATATCTGGCCGCCAGGAAACAGATCAGGGTCATTGGTCCTCTCACCGTCTTTCTGATTTTCCTCATCCTCTTTGCCCTCTATGGCAACGTCAAATTTCCCATCATCACAGCCCTTGGAGTGGTGATGACTGAACCTGTGGGAGCTCTGGTGGCATTGAAGCTTACTCATACGCCCTTCAGCGTCTCATCAGCCCTGGGATTGCTGGCCCTGATGGGAGTGGCGGTAGAAACCGCGGTCATCCTGTTCAGTTACATCAACAAGTTGCGGCTCCAGGGCCTCGACATTCACACGGCCACAGTGGAGGCCTCCCTGCTGCGGTTGCGCCCGATCATGATGACGGCTCTCGTCGCTTGCCTGGGTCTGCTGCCAGCAGCGCTCTCACATAATATCGGTTCCGATACACAGCGGCCTTTCGCCATAGTGATTGTTGCCGGCCTCATTTCCCGGCTCTTTCTGGGAATCTTTGCGGGACCGGCACTCTATGAAATTGTGGCTCGCGACAACGACGTGCTGCAGGTATAGAGGATTTGTGCGAAAAGCTATGCGTTTTTTCAGCTAACCGGGAGGCGGCCTATCTCATCCAATGCTTTTGATATGGGTAAGGTCACGAGAGAAAAGGATTAGATCCGCCATTGTTTCGTAAACGCAAACTCCAGAATCGAAAACGGTGCGCCTACAGCCTGGCGGTGTGGGCGGCGGTGGTGGTGCAGCTCCATCTGTTCTTTGTGACACAGCTTCACCATCATACGCTGACCTTGCTTCGGCAGGAAAAGCGCGAGGCGATGCGGCAGACTCATGCAGACCTCGTATCGCTCCCGGATCCTCCCCAGCCCTGCCCCGCCTGCCAGATCGCCCGGCAAGGGTCAGTTAATCCCACTTCGAACATTCACATTGCAGCCCCGGTCTACACCGAGCAACGCCTCGAACCCACACCTTTTTCCTGTGTCTTTCAGGTCGCGCTTCAGCTTCATTCCGGAAGAGACCCTCCTCACTTCTCCTGGTGTCTCCATCACGCGCCGATTCCTGAGAACTGCAAATCATTGTGACTCACTTGCTGTAGCGTTCGAGATTCCAGCGATGGCATAAGCGTCGCGCCAGAGTTGAACGTCGCGGTGATTTGTGAGGCTCATGAATTCGGTCCCCATTGTGCTTGAAAGGAGAAGGTATGTTAATTCACGCGCTAACCAGTCAGTTTAAGAACTCAACTTTCCAACGCATCTCGCTGCGTATTGTGGCGCTTGGATGTTTCATATTTCTGCTGGGATTCTCGGGCTTTGGCCAAACCTTGGGGACTTCGGGGACGATTCAAGGCACGGTGCTTGATCCTTCCGGAGCCGCCATCAAGGGAGCAACGGTCAAAATTCAGAATCCGGTGAGCGGTTATGAAAGCTCCCTGCAAACCGACAGTTCGGGTCAGTTCAGATTCGATAACGTGCCATTTAACCCTTATCATCTCTCTGTCAGTGCCCCTGGTTTCCAGACGGCAGCCCAGGATGTGACGGTGCGAACCTCGGTGCCCGTCCATTTAAAATTCAGCCTTCAGATCGCTGCTGGAACGACCACAGTCACGGTAACAGGAGAGGCTGCGGACCTGCTCGAGCAGACGCCTACCGCGCATACGGATGTCAACCGCACTCTGATTGAGAAATTGCCGGTTGCAAACGAGAGTATCGGCTTGAGCGAAGTCGTGACCAACACCTCACCACTGGTGGTGGCGGATGCCAACGGCTTCTTTCACCCTCTGGGTGATCACGCCGAAGCCCAGATTTCTCTCGATAACCAGCCCATTACAGACCAGTACAGTAAAATCTTTTCAAACCAGATTCCGCTGGATGCCATTCAATCGCTGGAGGTTGTAACCGGAGTAGCCCAGGCGCAATACGGTGACAAAGACAGCATGGTGATCAATGCGGTCAGCCGCTCTGGACTGGGTGACACACCGCCTCACGGCACCTTTTCCGAAGAATATGGATCGTTTGGCACCTCAACCACGGACTTCACCCTTGGAACGGGCGGAAAGAAATGGGGAAACTTCCTGGCAAGCTACTTTACAAACAGCAGCCGCTTTTTGGACTCCCCGGAATTCACGAACTTTCACGATAAGGGCAACGGAGAGGGTGCCTTCGATCGGGTTGACTTTAACCCCACCACCGCTGACACGTTGCACCTGAATTTTCAAGCCTCGCGTTCCTGGTTTCAGATTCCAAATACCTACGAGCAACTGGCGGCGGGGCAGGACCAACGCCAGCAGATCCGCTCCCTCAACATCGCGCCCGGATATACACACCTGTTCAGCCCTTCGCTGTTGCTCGACTTTACGCCCTATGCTCGAGTGGACCATGTGCAGTACTACCCCAGTTCGGATGTTTTCTCTGACCGGCCCGCTACCCTTGCACAGGATCGTCGGTTAGGCGTTTATGGAACGGCTCTTGATCTCGCTTACGCCAGAGGGATTCACAACGCCAAGGCTGGATTCCAATATCGGTATACTGCTCTTACGGAGGGTTTCAACCTCGGTGTGACGGATCCCACGTTTAACCCGGTTTGCCTGACGACCAGCGGCACGCCGGTAACCCTCCCGACGATCACTAGTCCGGCTGCTTGCGCTCCGGCAGGCTATCAGACAAACCCCGCCTTTTTGTCCGGGCTGCTTCCTTTTGACTTGACACGTGGGGGCCACCCGTTTGATTTTCATGGCCGCGCGGCCATCCGCGAGCCAGCCTTTTACGCGCAGGATAACATCACACTCCACCAATGGACTTTCAATCTGGGCTTGCGCCGCGACTGGTATGACGGAATCAGCCGCGCCGTTCAATTGGAGCCGCGAGTCGGTGTGGCCTATGGGATCAAGCGCACCAACACTGTCCTGCGGTTGTCTTATGGTCGGTTTCTGGAGACTCCATACAATGAAAATCTAGTTCTGTCGAGTGAAACCGGCGCCGGGGGCCTCGCCACCAATGTTTTCGGAGCGCTCGTCAGCGCGCCCTTGCAGCCCGGCAGGCGAAATCAATATAGTGCAGGATTTGAACAGGCAATCGGGCGCTGGGCGGTTGTGGACGTGGATTATTTCTATAAGCTCACGCACAACGCCTATGACTTCGATGTGCTCTTCAACACTCCGTTGACGTTTCCAATTACCTGGGACAAGTCTAAGATCGATGGGATTGGGGGCCGCATCAACCTGGCAAACTTGCACGGTCTCACCGCATACTCTGTGATGGGACATACGCGAGCCCGCTACTTCCCTCCTGAAAATGGCGGAGTGATCTTTAATAGTCCGATTGACACCCAGGTGTTCCGCATCGATCATGATGAAGTTTTCGAACAGTCAACTCACGTGCAATATCAATTCCCGAAGCGCGGACCCTGGGTGGCGTTTACGTGGCGGTATGACAGTGGCCTGGTTGCGGGTTCCGTGCCGGACCTTGCCTCGGCTTTGACGCTTGGTGCGGATCAACAGGCGGCGATTGGATTCCATTGTGGCAGTAATTTTGCGACCCTGACCAACCGGATCTCTTCCTGCAATCTACCCTATCCTCAGTGGGGCGCCATACGCCTGGTGATTCCGGCTCCCGGAACTTTCAATCCTGATACGAACCCGCCCCGCATCGCGGCCCATCACCTCTTTGATATCGGAATCGGTATGGACAATATCTTCCATACGGACCGCTATAAGGCAGACTTGCGGTTTACGGTCATCAACCTGGCGAACAGCGAAGATCTCTATAATTTCCTCTCCACCTTCAGTGGCACGCACTTTATCGCGCCGCGTGCCTATCAGGTTCAACTGAAATTCCGCTTTTGAGATGTTCAAGATTCAAGAGAGTTCACAGGTAATTACGCCGCGTTTGTGCGCCAAAATGCGGGCTGTCTCTCCATTGACCCAGGGAAGGTCTATAATGAGAAATCAATGTTCAATTCACTCAGCCGACCAGAGCCTGGTGTCCCCACCCGGGAAAAGCAGGCCGTTGCCTTGGCGTCTCTACTTGCAGCGGCTCTCCTGACAGGGCTCAAGGTGGCTGTCGGCCTACTGACAGGAAGCCTTGGCATTCTTTCGGAGGCTGCGCATTCCGCTCTGGACCTTGTCGCCGCGCTGGTAACCTACATTTCAGTCCGCCTGGCGGACAGGCCTGCCGATTCGACTCATCCTTTCGGTCACGGGAAATTTGAACACCTCTCCGCCTTCGTGGAAACAGGGCTGTTGCTCGTCACCTGCGCGTGGATCGTCGTTGAAGCCATTCGTCGCCTCCTTTTTAACGAGGTCCACGTAAACCCTTCTTTCTGGGCCTTCGCTGTGATGCTGATCTCGATCCTGGTGGACGCGTTTCGTTCCCGGTCACTTTCGCACACGGCGCAGAAGTATGGCAGCCAGGCGCTTGAAGCCGATGCGCTGCATTTTTCAACCGACATCTATAGTTCGAGCTCGGTGATTCTGGGATTGATTCTCATTCTGATTTCCCAGCGCCGAGGAATTTTCTGGCTCCGCGCCGCAGACCCTGCGGCTGCTTTGGTCGTGGCGGGCCTCACTGTCTACATCAGCCTCCGGCTGGGCAAAAGAACTCTCGATGCTTTGATGGATGCTGCGCCGGCTGGAATTGCCAGCCGGGTCGCAAAAGTCATTTCTGGAGTTCCAGGAGTTCTGAAGCATGATCGCATCCGAGTCCGGCAGAGCGGCAACCGACTTTTTATGGATCTGGACCTGATGCTGCAAAGCAACATCCCGCTGGAACACGCGCAGGCGGTAGAAGATGTCGTTGAATCCAAAGTCCGAGAATTGTTTCCGGGCGCTGATATTGTCATCCATTCCACACCGCAGAAGCCTTCCGCTGGCAATCTGGTTGAAAAGATCCGCTCCGTGGCCCATCGTAATAACTTTCAAATTCATGATGTGACCCCTCTCGAAGTGAAGGGAAAAGTCAATCTAAATCTCGATCTGGAGCTCGAGCCGAGTTTAACTCTGGAAGCCGCTCATCGAAAGGCTACGGAGCTCGAAACCGAAATCAAGCGGGAAATCCCCGAGGTCCACGAGGTGAACGTTCATATCGAGCCCATGCGGAATCGCGTGGAACGGGCTCGGGAGGCAGCCTGGTTACAGGAGGGAATGGAAAAGAAACTGCTTGCGATTGCGAAGAAAACTCCCGGACTGCTCGATTGTCATGCGTTGGTCGTCCATCAGGTGGAAGATGGCATCGTGGTCAGCATCCACTGCACTTTAGATCCTCAATTACCGCTCTCGCGCGCGCATGAGATCACCGATGAACTGGAATTTAGATTCCGCAAAGAGTTTCCACAGATCGTCAAGGTCAGCATTCACGCTGAGCCGCGCGGCGAGGACTAGTGTCTTGCCCTGTTTAATGATTTACAGTGGGGGCCAGATCATCACCCCACTCACCATCCCTCTGCTCCTACTCGAGAGGAGAGGAATTTTTTCCCTTGGTTAAGGAGGCTAGGGGATTGTAAAGAACTGGCTGGGAAAGAACATAAGTCTCCGCGGAGTGTATGGAGTCCCACGGTCATTCCCGTGGAATCAGGAATCCATCTCGGGACCACCGTTTGCGTGACGGTGAGGACGGAGGGATCAGGCGAAAGATTCCTCGCCGGGCTTATGATGACAGACAAGATTCAGATCAGCTGGCCCGCAATTGCTCTCACTTACCTTCGTAACCGTTACGGCCTTAATCTGAAATTTGAGATTTAGCATAGGCTACAGGGCGGTGCGCTGTGTCCACTGTGGCGAGTTTTCTACGGATTTTTTCAGACTTGAACGGCAACGGAGGTTTCAGTACGCGTGACGGGGCGATAGAGCGTATCACGCTCGCAAGGCTCCTGTCCCGCTTCCCGGATGAGACGAACAAGTTGCTGGCGGGTCATTACCTGGGGGGTGGTGGCTCCGGCGTCGTGGTAAATCTTTTCTTCGACGACGGTACCGTCAAGGTCGTCCGCCCCAAAGCGCAGCGCTACTTGCGCAACGCGGGGTGTCAACATGATCCAATAAGCCTTGATGTGGGGGAAATTGTCGAGTAAAAGCCGGGCTACCGCTACATTCTTCAAGTCCGTGAAGCCGGTCGTATCGCGATAGCCCACATCCCTGCCGAGTTCCGTGTGCGCAGGGTGAAACTTAAGGGGAATAAAAGCCTGAAAGCCGTGCGTCTCATCCTGAAGCTCGCGAAGCTGCAACAAATGATCCACGCGATCTTCATCGGATTCAATGTGGCCGTAAAGCATGGTGGCATTGGAGTGTAGACCCAGTTCGTGGGCTGTCCGATGGACTTTCAACCAGGCGTAGGCTCCGATTTTATGATCGCAGATCCGGCGGCGAGTGGCCGGAGCGAAAATCTCTGCGCCACCGCCCGGCAGCGACCCCAATCCCGCTTCCTTGAGCCTTTCCAGGATTTGACGGTAGGTGAGGCGGGTTCGCTGAGAGAAATAGGCAATCTCAACCGCCGTGAAAGCCTTCAGATGGACCGTGGGGAAGCGCTCCTTCAGGCCGCGAATCAGATTCACATAATAATCAAACGATAGATCAGGATGAAGTCCCCCGACAATGTGGAATTCTGTGATTGCTTCTGTCCAGCCTTCACCGGCTCTGCGAAAAGCCTCTTCCAGCGACATGGTATAGGCGCCAGCAGCGCCTGCTTTACGTCCAAACGCGCAAAGACGGCAACTTGCCACGCAGACGTTAGTGGGATTGATGTGTCGGTTCACATTGAAGTAGGTTCGACTACCGTGCAGCTTCTGTCGGATATAATGCGCCAAGTAACCGATAGCCAGGAGGTCATTCGAGCGGAAGAGCGAGAGGCCATCGTCAAACGTCAGGCGTTCGCCGGAAAAAACCTTCTCGGCAATGGGCTTCAAAGCAGCGTCTTCAATTCGCAGATTGTTTGGGATCATGAACTTTGCTTTTCGCTATGGATAATGGATGATGTCCGCCAAAACCTTATGTTAACCTGCCCTTCGTGCCTATTGCAAATTTCGGAGTTTTTATGGTACTGCTTCCCTTTCGTACCCGCATGATTATTGCCTGAGGGCTTGACAAAGCGTTTACCATATGGTTTCGTACTTATTTACGGTGTCTGGTGCGATAAAGGGATGCAAGATTGCCTTTAACTTGCATTCGGATCAGCTGGTAAAGCCGTGACGGGATTCTTATGTTAGCTCCTGAATCTAATTTAACCGAGCCTCGATACGAAGCGGCTTTCTTTTATGGCCTGTTCCTGCGCGGTCACCCTCTTCAGAAGCTCCGGGCTGATATTGACGTTCCCCCTGAGGTCCTGAACCGCTGGCAGCAACTAGCCCTGAGCGATCCGTGGTATCGGGCCACGGTGCAGCGCATGGTCAATTATCGCAAGGAAGTTCTAGCTATCTTTGATTCGCTTGTTTTCCGCGAAATGGAAGTCCCCGCCCAGATGCAGTAGCCCCCACCGATCCGACTGAACCTGAAGAGGTTATTCACCTTTTGAAGACATTGTGCCTACCGGCCTTAGAAATCTTCTCTCATGTTCTCAATTAGGTTAAATATTTACATCGTGGAACTTAGTTTTGCAAAATGACAATTAAGAATGTATTTGGCTTAGAATGTCCTATGAAGTAGAATGTCCGCCGCCCATGTGATAAAAAACAGAATGCTGATATAACCATTGATCGTAAAAAAGGCAGCATTGACGCGAGATAGATCAGAAGGTTTCACCAAACGGTGTTCATATATCAACAAGGCCGCTACGAGGATGAGACCAAAGGCTGCGAGCCATCCCAGATGTTCAATTCTGGCTACAACGAGCAATAAGATTAGCATGAGGATGTGTAGCAAGGCTGAACCCTTCAGAGCGGCGGCGATACCGTAGCGGCCAGGAAAGGATGCAAGCCCCTCCTCGCGGTCAAATTCAACATCCTGGCAGGCATAGATCAGATCGAATCCAGCAACCCAGAGGGTTACGGCTGCACCCAGCAGCAGTATCCCCGGCTTTAAGTCCCCTCGCAGGGCGATCCAGGCAGCGATGGGTGAAAGCCCAAGACAAAGGCCAATCGCCAGGTGAGAAAGCCAGGTGAAACGCTTGGTGTATGAATATCCGAGAAGGATGACCAGCGCCACGGGCGACAATTTGAAGGCCAAGTCGTTTAATTGTGAGGCAGCCAGCACGAAGACGGCACATGAAATCACCGTAAAGACCACAGCAAAGCGCAGGCTCAGCTTACCGGTGATCAATGGGCGCATACGCGTGCGGGGATTCCTGGCGTCGAACTTCAGGTCTGCAATGCGGTTAAAGGTCATGGCTGCGCTGCGCGCAGCCACCATCGCGACAATGATCCAGAGTAACTGCCTCCAGGTGGGCCATCCGCGCACAGCCAGGAGAGCGCCGGTCAGGGCGAACGGCAACGCAAAGACCGAGTGTTCGAATTTAATCATTTCGAGCGTGGTTCGAAACTTGGCCAGAGCACCACGAGTTTGCGGCTCACCGGCCGGCGTGGGCAGAGAGTTCCAGATTTCACGCTTCTCACTCATCAGCGAAGATTATCTTGCCTGATGCTGTTATTCAGTGTCAATTTTGCGAAAGAACTGTGGGCAGAGGAGCGATTTCTGCGCCAACCGTCTCCCATCAGCCCGGTAAGGAGTTTCCTCAGTGAATTCGATCCAACCTTACCGCATAATTTGTTCGCGCCGCGTTCATGGGCCTTTCATCCTGGATTGCAATCTCGCCAAATGGCAAGGGGCAGAATTCGTAAGCTTTAACGGCCGGCCACTGGGCGGGAAGCCGCGGCGCGCTACGGTTTATACGCTCTGGGACCCGCAAGACTTATATCTTGCCTTCGATGTGCTCTCTTCCCGGCTTCAGGCGGTTGTGCGGGAACATGACGGCCAGAACCTTTGGTGGGATGACGGGGTGGAATTCCTCATCGACGCGCATCGAGACCGCACGCGGGAATTTCTACCCGATGATTTTTCGTATCACATCAACATCCTGAACGTGGTTTATGATGACCGCGGCACACCTTCCGGCGAAGCCGACCCGGCATGGAACGGTGTGGCACGACATGAGGTGAAAATTCTGGACGATTCTCACTATGTGGTAGAGGTAGCCATCCCTTGGCGGGAGATCGGCCTTGTGCCGCGCGAGAACGAAACCGTTATGGGCATCGATTTCTGCGTGAACGGCAGGGACCCGGAAACCGGCCAATATGACTACTTCGATTGGTGTGGTTTGAAAGTTTTTCATGACCCGTCAGGGTTTGGCGAACTGAGGCTGATAGGGTCGCGTTAGCCTCTCCACGGGGGATGATGCCTCCCCGGGTTGACGCTGAAGAATAGAGGCCGCGTGGTGTAGAGAAACCCTGATCACTGGGCAAAGGGTTGATGGGAGAATCTGCGAACTGGGAAAACCGCGAACAGGTCTGGTACGAACCCGGGCGAACCTGGGAAGGCCAGAGAGAAGCGATCCGTATTGCGGGTGGTGTGAGGGGGGGCCACAGAGGACTGATTCTGCCAGGTCGAATGCTGTTATTCTCACATCGGTGGGCATCCAGGCGTCGGGGCAGGCCTCCCAGTGATTTCCGCAGGTATGGAAAGAGCGGTTTTATGCGAAGTGGATGCCAATCAGGAAACGGGTGATCACAGCATCCAGTACGATGATTAAAACAGACGCGACCACAACGGCTTGAGTTGTAGAGCGGCCAACGCCCTCGGTCCCGCCCACAGTTTTTAATCCAAAATGACATCCAACCAGAGAAATCACAATCGCGAAGAAGATCGGCTTGATGAGCCCCTGTGTGAGGTCACGGAAGGTGAGGGATTGATAGGCAGTGGTCCAATACTCCGGCGAAGTCAACTTGGCAACCGAGATGCTTACCAGAAATCCGCCGAACATGCCCGCGAAATCTGCGAGGATGGTCAACACCGGCAACGTGATAAGCGCGGCGTATAATCGCGGGGAGACCAGCTTCCGTAAAGGATCCGTGCCCAAGGCGCGGAGCGCGTCAATCTGCTCGCTGACCAGCATCGAGCCGATTTCTGATGCGATTCCCGCACCGTTCCGGCCAGCCACCACCAGCGCCGAAAGCACCGGACCCAATTCCCGCACCACCGAAAGCGCGATGGCTTCGCCCAGCACGTTAACAGCGCCAAAGGTTTGAAGTGTGCGGTAAGTCTGCAAAGCGAGTACAACTCCAGTGAAAAAGCCTGTGAGCAGCACGATCGGCAGGGATCCCACGCCGATGACATCCATTTGAACCAATGTATCGAGGTAGTACCGGGGGGGACTGAAGGCGTTTCGGAAAGCCCGGATGGTGAGATAAGTGAAATCCTGGAGGGCGAGGACCTTCCGTTTGAAATAGCCTTCGATCAAGAGACCTCTTGTGACTTTAGAATACCTGTCATTCGTGCAGCAAACCCCAATTTAGCGAGCGCGATTTTTGAAGTCAAGATCAGTTCGAGGCCGCTGGGCGTAAAAAGGACGTAGAAGCGGCGATGTGACCGCATTCGGCATGACCCTTGGAATTCGTTCTGGCTTTTGTGTAGGATGGCAAGAATGGAATCTTCGCAGAAGTTCACCGTGGCTGTCGTTCAGATGGCGTGCGAAGCTGACCCCCGTGCGAACCTGGAACGCGCGGTGGCACACATTCGAGAAGCGACAGCTCGAGGCGCAAAACTTGTTTGTCTGCCGGAACTCTTTCGCACGCAGTATTTCTGTCAGCAAGAAGACGCTTCCTTTTTCGATCTTGCCGAGCCCGTGCCTGGACCGACGACTCAGGCATTGGGAAAGGTCGCTCAGGAGACAGGCGCAGTGATTGTGGCACCCATCTTCGAGCGCAGGGCTGCGGGAGTGTACCACAACAGCGCTGCGGTGCTCGACGCAACCGGAGAGTTGGCGGGACTTTATCGCAAGATGCACATTCCGGACGATCCTGCTTACTACGAAAAGTATTACTTCACTCCGGGGGATATGGGCTTTCAACCGTTCAAGACTTGCGTGGGTGACGTGGGTACGCTGATTTGCTGGGATCAGTGGTATCCGGAAGGGGCCCGGCTGATGGCTCTGCGCGGAGCGCAGATTCTTCTTTACCCCACGGCCATTGGATGGCATCCGCACGAAAAGGAGTCTTTGGGTGTTGCGCAACTCGACGCCTGGCGCACCATCCAGCGCGCGCATGCCATTGCGAATGGCGTCTACGTGGCCGCCGCTAACCGCGTCGGATATGAGACGATGACGAAGTCAAATGCTGGCATTGAGTTCTGGGGCTCCTCGTTTGTTGCTGATCCTTTCGGGATCGTGATGGCGCAGGCCTCGGCTGAGCAGGAGGAAATTCTGTTGGCTGAAGTCGACCCGCATCGGATTGAAGAAGTGCGGCGCAACTGGCCTTTTCTCCGTGACCGCCGCGTGGATGCCTATGGGGGAATCGATCAGCGATTTCTGGATATGGCGCATCGAGGCAGAATTTAACCAGTTTATGTCGAGGCGCCCGATACCGCCAGATTAGGCGAATCAAGCCCGGCCACTGGCCCCCCCAACTCCTTAATTTCGCCTTATCTTGACCATCGTTTGGGAGCAGGTCGGATTTTGAGGGAGATGAAATTTTCATGCGCATACTCGTCACAGGAGGGGCAGGCTATATTGGCAGTCACACCGCCAAAGCGCTTCATCGCAGTGGATTTGAACCGGTGATACTCGATGACTTCCGCTCCGGTCATCGCTGGGCCGTGAAATGGGGAACCTTGGTGGAAGGTGATTTGGGTAACTCAGAATTTCTGCGCAAGGTTTTCTCGGAGAATTCCTTGCAGGCTGTCATCCACTTTGCCGCGAGCATCGAGGTTAATGAATCCGTCAGAGATCCGCGGAAATACTTCTGGAACAACTGCGTGAGCACGCTGAAGTTGTTGGACTCCATGCGGGAGGCAGCCGTCAAGTATATTGTTTTTTCCTCGTCTGCCGCGGTTTATGGTGATCCGCAGTCCGTGCCCATTCCGGAGGATCACCCCACTCGTCCGGTCAGCCCTTATGGTGAATCCAAATTGTTCGTCGAAAAGGTTCTTCGCTGGTACGGAATGGCTTACGCGATGGGATGGATGGCGCTGCGCTACTTCAATGCCTGCGGGGCTGATCCCGAGGGTGAACTTGGTGAATCGCACGAACCGGAATCTCACCTGATTCCACTGGTGATCGCGGCCGCTCAAGGCAAGCGCCACACGATTCAGGTTTACGGGGCGGATTATCCCACTCCGGATGGAACGGCCATCCGCGATTATATCCACGTGGCAGACCTTGCGGAGGCGCATGTACGAGCGCTGCAACACCTGTTGGAGGGCGGCGAGAGCTATGCGTTGAACCTTGGAACTGGAAACGGGCATACGGTCCGCGAGGTAATTGCCGCCGTGGCTCGCGCCAGCGGCTCGCAGCCCCCCGCTGAAGATGCTCCGCGCCGGGCAGGTGATCCGCCTGTACTTGTGGCCGACGCCTCCCTGGCCCGGAGAGTATTGGCATGGGAACCAAAGCACTCCAGCCTGGATGAAATCGTTCAAACCGCCTGGAAGTGGCACTCGTCACGATGAGCGCAACCGGTAGATGGCAGCTTGTTGCGACGGTCCATGCCGCAGCCTTCCCTTAAGCCCCTCATGGCCTCCGCCTGATTTTTGTCTTCTCCCTTCCATCGCTGGATGTTGAAAGGCCGCTGCAAACAGGCGACGAGATTTTCTATCGTCCTGATTAGAAAAGCACGAGCAGGTGTCGGGTAAGGTCGAGTATTATAATCTCAAACTCAGGTTTGATTTGTTAAGGAAACTGGAAATGCAAGGAGACAAGATTTGCGCCACATGCGGTCAGATGATTCCAAGCGACACATCGGAGTGTCCCATTTGCGCAAACGGGCTGGGTTTCAACCTGCGGCGTGAAACTTTGCTTCTGCTTTGTTTCGTTCTTCTGGGTGTTCTATTCACCGCCACCGGGTTCGTCGTGAAGTTTTATCATGCCCACGAGAAGGCTTTGGCCGAAGAGTGGTATCAGCGGGGCGAGGCCATGCTTGCCGAAAATAAACCGCAGGACGCCCTCACCGACTTTCGCACTGCGCTCTTCCACGACGAGGGGAATGCGCGTTATCAACTGCGGTTGGCGCAGGCCCTGGTGGCCTCGGGCCATCTGGAAGAAGCGCGAACTTACCTGACACGACTCTGGCAAACCGATCCGGCAAGCGGTCCGGTCAACCTCGAGCTGGCGCGGCTTGCCATCCGCCGGGGCGACGTCGCCCAGGTGATCAGCTACTATCACAATGCCATTGACGGGGTTTGGCAAGGGGCTTCAGAGCAGCAGCGACGCCATCTGCGACAGGAGCTTTGCGAATATCTCATAGAGCATGGCCGACGAACAGAGGCCGTGGCGGAGTTGATGGCGCTCTCTTCTGAAACGCCTGATGATCCCAGCCTGCGGACTCAGGTGGGCGATCTCTTTCTGAAGGCGCAGGACTACGATTCGGCGCTGAAGGAGTTTCGTCGTTCGCTGAACCTGGACCGGAAGCAGGCAGCCGCATGGGCAGGCGCGGGAAAGGCGGCGTTTGAAATGGCCAATTACCGGGCGGCCCGAATTTATTTGACGCGTGCCCTGGATCTGGACCCGAAGGACGCAGATTCAGCGCGCATGCTGGAGATGACGGACCGTGTCTTGGAGATTGATCCTTTTGACCGCTTCGTTTCAACGCAAGTCCGCCGGCGGCGAGTTATTTTCGCTTTTCAACATGCTCTGACAAGGATGGAAGCCTGCGCTCAAACTCATGGAGAAGATCTGAGCATAGCCCCTCCGCAAACAGAATTGCAAAAGCTGTACGCCAGTGCACTTAAAATGAAGCCGGAAATGCGGGAACAAATTCTTCGTCGCAATCCAGACCTGATAGACTCTGCGATGGCGCTGGTTTTCCAGACCGAGCAGGTGGTCGCGCGTCAATGCGGACCGCCTCATGGCATAGACCAGGCCCTGCTGCTGATTGCTCAAAAGAATGGAGTCCCGAACTAGATGCAGGAAAAGAAAACGACGCCCAGTCAAGAGGCGGAAGGGCCTTCGGGTTTCGGAGGGTCCCAGACCTCGCTGCCTGCTCCAACCGCACAAGCGACCGGCGACCGGGGTCAAAATAGAGTCCTCGCTCTTCTAACAGCCTGGAAGTCCCACGGACGGGCGCCCGTCGAAGAAAGGAAATTCACCTTCCCTGACTCCTTCAGGGAGATCGTTCGTCAAACACTCGCGCGCATCGTCCGCGGCTTGGCCCTGCGCGAAAACAATCTTTTCTTGCTTCTGGCGGTTATCATCGGGCTGGCCTCCGGCCTGTTGGTGGTTTGTTTCCGCATCGCCATTGAAGGAGCGCGGCTTTGGTTCTTTGGCTCGTCTCTTACGGCTTCGCCCCTGCGCGTGCTCATGATTCCAGCCGTCGTGGGATTGGTGATTGCTGCAAGCATCATACTGCTCTTTCGAGGCGTGCGCGGAAGCGGCGTGAACCAGACCAAGGCGGCGGTTTACATCTACGACGGTTACATCCCGTTTCGGACCGTCATCGGGAAGTTTGTGCTTTGCGCACTGGCCATTGGCAGCGGGCAGTCTTTAGGCCCCGAAGACCCCTCGCTTCAGATCGGCGCCGGCATCGCTTCGGCGCTGGGAAGGCGGCTGCGCCTTTCGCGAGAAAAAATCCGACTCATCGCACCGGTGGGCGCGGCGGCTGGACTTGCTGCGGCTTTTAATGCTCCTATTTCCGCCACCATCTTTGTGATCGAGGAAGTTATCGGACAGTGGAGCGCCGGTGTGTTGGGAGCCATCATCCTTGCGGCAGTCTCCAGCGTTGTTGTGATGCGCGGCCTTCTCGGTTCAGAACCTCTTTTTGGAGTTCCCCCTTATCGGCTGGCTAACCCCACAGAACTTCTGGCCTATGCAGTTCTGGGTGTGATTGGGGGGTTCTCCTCCCTCATCTTTGTGAAGCTCATTGCAAACCTTCGTCCCCGGCTGAAAGCTCTGCCTGCCTGGACGCACTACACGCAGCCTGCCGTCGCCGGACTTCTAGTCGGCATCATCGGGCTCTGGTTTCCCCAGGTGATGGGCGCCGGCTACTACTACATTGACCAGGCCATGCATGGTCAATACCTGTGGGAAACTCTTGCTTGGCTGGCGGTCTTCAAGATTCTGGCTACCACCATTTCGTTTGTGAGCGGAACGCCCGGGGGCATGTTTGCTCCCACGCTGTTTATCGGGGCGATGATTGGCGGGGCGGTAGGAGGTGTGGAACATTATTTTTTCCCGACCCTGACGGGACCGATCGGCGCCTATGCTTTGATTGGAATGGGAACTTTGTTTGCCGGCTTTCTGCGCGTGCCCATGACCTCCGTCTTCATGGTGCTGGAACTCAGTGGCAACTATTCCATCATTCTGCCCGTGATGGTCTCCAATACAATCGCCTACCTGATCTCGCGTAAGTACCAGTCCATGGCGCTGTTTGATCTCCTTTCAAGCCAGGACGGTGTGGAGCTACCTTCGATGGAAGAACAGCGTGAGGCCTCCGCGCTCCACGTTGAGGATGCCATGAAACCTGTTACGGGTCCTATCTTGCGGGGTGAAGAGACTTTTGCCGAGGCTCTCGAACGGATCCGCACTTTTCCCGAGCAGCATTTCCTGGTGAATCAGGGAAAGCGAGGGTGGAGCACGGTGACGAAGGAAATGCTGGAGTGGCAGGCGACTCCCGAGAAAAAAGATCGGCTGCTCAGCACCCTGCCACCCAGCACACGGCTGCCCTGGCTGCATCCTGACCAGACTCTGGACGTTGCCATGCGGATGATTGGCGACCGTCCGTTTTTACCCGTCGTGAATCGCGCGAATTTTGAAAGGATCGAAGGAGTTATTTCGTTGCAGGATATCTTAAACGCCTATCGTAAAGCGCGCCCGTAAATCCCGAAGCCGTGCTTCAGGATGGTCACAACCAAGGTTATCGCCCGGGGGTCCTCTCATCCTGGCTTTGAAGAGGCCAGCAACAAACTTTCTCTCTCATCCTCTCAGGTCCGAGCACTCCGCTCTACCGTGTTTTAAAAATCAGCTTCCACCGCTGGAACGTTGTAGAATTCTAATATGCGGATGAGGCTTTTCCTGATCATCTCACTCGTTGTGGGCATCACGGTGGTGTCCTATTTTTTTGCCGTTTATCAGGTGGGGGCGGAAAAGAAAACGCTCAAGCAGGAAGTTATCAAGCGGTCGGAGTTGTTTGCGGAAAGTCTTGAGGTCAGCGTGGAACCCCTCATTCAAAGCCGGTCCTTTCGCACTTTAAAGCATCTCGTGGAAGGATTCGGTAACCGCGAGCGGCTGGCGGGCGTGATTGTCTACGATGAACGTGGCGGCGTGCTGGCGACAAATTCGGATATTGCGCATCGGCTTAAGGGCGTACCGGCCGTCATCGATCAGGCCATTGCCAAAGACGCCGGGAACGGAGCTTTCCTTTCCCTCAATCAGGAGCTGATGTACGTCTACGCGCTCCCCATCCATCGCGAGCAGAAAGTGGCGGCGGTTCTTGCCGTCTATACGGACGCCAGCTACATTGACGCGCAAAGCGCTCAAATGTGGCGGGCGACGTTTGTCCGCATACTGGTTGAAATGCTCATCATTGCATTGATCACCGTCTTTGTGATCCGTTGGACGATGATGGGCCGCATTGCAAAAATGACGCAGTGGCTCCAGGAGTTGCGAGCTGGCAAAGTTCCTCCGCATCCGACCTTCGTTCCTGAGGAGGATATGTTCAAACCGCTGGCGCAGGAAGTGACGCACCTTGCGCGCAGCCTGGCGGCCGCTCGGGCGGCGGCGGAAGAGGAAGCGCGGCTGCGGGAAGCGGGAGAATCGCTCTGGACAGCAGAGCGGTTGCGCATTTTCGTGCAAAGCAAGCTGGAAGGCAGCCGGCTGATCGCCGTCTCCAACCGCGAGCCTTATGAGCACGTGCGTCGCGGCAAGGAAGTTGTTCCGATTGTCCCCGCAAGCGGGCTCGTGACCGCTCTTGAGCCGATTCTGCGCGCCTGTGATGGCACTTGGGTGGCGCACGGCGGCGGCGACGCAGACCGGGAAACGGTGGATGCGAATGATCGCCTGCGCGTACCGCCCGATGACCCTCACTACACGCTGCGCCGTGTCTGGCTCAGTAAGGAAGAAATCGAAGGCTACTATTATGGCTTTGCGAACGAAGGATTGTGGCCACTCTGCCATATTGCCCATACACGCCCAACTTTCCGTGCCGAGGACTGGGCGTTCTACGAAGAAGCCAACCGGAAGTTCGCCAAGGCGGTGATTGAGGAGATGGAAGGAGCCGAGCGTCCCATCGTCCTGGTGCAGGATTATCACTTTGCGTTATTGCCCCGTTTGATCAAGGAAAATGCCCCATATTGCCGCGTGGCGATTTTCTGGCACATTCCCTGGCCCAATCCCGAAGCTTTTGGCATTTGCCCCTGGCAGAGGGAGTTGCTGGAAGGGTTGCTGGGGGCAGACCTTATCGGCTTCCATATTCAATCGCACTGCAACAATTTCCTGGAAACGGTGGATCGCGCTCTGGAATCACGCATTGACTGGGAGCGATTCGCCGTGAATCGGCGCAAACATCTCACGTTGGTCAGGCCTTTCCCTATCAGCGTGGACTTTCACGAGAGTCCGGAGGGAACCAGCGCGCCTGCCTCGACCCACTCCATCTATCTTGAACGCAGCGCGCTGTTCCGGGAACTGGGAGTTCAGGCGGCCTTCATGGGCGTGGGCGTGGATCGCGTCGATTACACGAAAGGGATTCTCGAACGCTTTCGCGGCATCGAACGGTTTATTGAGAAGTATCCCTCCTATCGTGGCAAGTTTACTTTTGTGCAGATCGGGGCCCCGAGCCGCACTCACATCAAGCGCTATCATGATCTGCTGGCCGATGTGGAATCCGAGGCGGATCGAATTAACTGGCGATTTCAGACCGCCGTTTGGCGACCCATCGTTTTTCTGAAAAGGCATCATAGCCATCAGGAAATTGAGCGCTATTACAAAGCTGCTGACGTATGCATGGTGACCTCGTTACACGACGGCATGAACCTGGTGGCTAAAGAGTTTGTTGCATCCCGGGACGACGAGCAGGGAGCTCTTATCCTGAGCCGGTTCACAGGAGCGGCGCGGGAAATGCGCGATGCTCTCATCGTGAATCCCTACGATACCGAGCAGTTGGCCAACGCCATTTTCTATGCCCTTGAGATGGATCCGGAGGAGCGGAGCGCTCGCATGAGGCGCATGCGGAGGGTAATTAAAGACCACAATGTTTATCGCTGGGCGGCAAACCTCATCAGCGAACTCTCCGAGGTTCGCATCGAGAGAATAGAACCGGTCAGAATCGCACAGGCCAGTTCTATGGCACGCTGAGTCATCCATGCTTTTTAAGTCTCTACTCATGGGCATGTCATGGGACCGAAGGAGCGAAGACTTTGGAGGCGCACAGCGTGTGACTGCGACGGCTCCAGCGCGGAAACCTTTTGCCGCTAAAAGGCTCCTTCAGGTGCTCCACGCAAGCGGGCCAATTCTCCCGCCGGATGAAAAGAGACGACGCAAAAATAGTGCAGGCCCGCCCTCTTTTTGAAAACTGGAAGAGCGTTGCAGGACGTCTCCGAAAGGCGCAACGCATCTTGCTGCTTCTGGATTTTGATGGAACATTGGTAGGCTTCAGGGCCAAGCCCGAAGAAGTACGCTTGGATGCCGAACTTCGAGGGCTTTTGCAGCGTCTCGGTCGGCGTCCGGATGTGACGCTCGGCTTTATCAGCGGTCGAAGACGCGCTGACCTGCGGGAGCGTATCAATGTGCGCGGAGCGCGATATTGGGGCCTGCACGGATGGGAGAGCGCCACTGGCTTGCCGCTCAAGAGAGAGACTCGCAGGAAACTCGCCACGGCCCGTTATCTTCTCGAAAAAGAAACCCAGGGGCTCAAGGGGATCTGGATCGAGGATAAGCAGGCGAGTATCGTGCTCCATTATCGCACCGCTTCCGTCCGGAATGCTCGATGGGCGCGCAAGGTGATGCGGCAGGTGTCCTCGAGCTTTACATCCGACTTTCGGATCCTGAAAGGCAAAAAGATCTGGGAAATGATGCCCAGGGAATTGCAGGGGAAGGGCGCAACAGTTCAAAAGCTGGTTGAGGAGGCAGGGAAGGGGGCGCTGGTGATTTATGCGGGTGATGATACAACGGATGAGTCGGTGTTTGCCACGCTAAAGGGGGGAATAACCCTTCATGTGGGCCATAATCCCCACACCAAAGCCCGGTTCCGTGTGCGCAATCCCGAAGAAGTCCGGCGTTTTCTGGAGCGCCTGGATGAGGAGCTTGTGTTGCGGCACGACACAAAGTGAACGCCTCCACAAGCCTCAGGGAGCAGTCGAAGCCCCGGCGGAGTTTGGTGGGGCAAGCACCAGGTTGATCACAATGTGCATTCGGGCGTCTAATGAACTGACTTCACGAATCTCAGATGCCAGGCTCTTATATTTGGCCTGAAGTTGATAGTCGTGCGTCGGATTTAGACCCGAAAACTGAAAAGCGCCCTTTGCTCCGCTGAAAATGGCCGTGGTTTGATGGGTTCTAAGGTCGGTGAGGAGAATTGTTGCTCCGGAAACGCCATTCTGCGACTCATCCAATACGGCTCCGGAAATAGTTTTGGTTGCGGGAGGCTTCTGTTTGGCCGGTAAAAACGACCCGGCGAGTAACAGAGCCAAGCACACCCCAGCCGCTTTGCGCACTCGATCCCACCGATAAAGGGCGCAATAAGAATAAGAGAGGAAGTCGTTCCTTGCGTAACCCTCTGCATCGTTTGAGGAAACAGGTCTACCACTCGTCTTCAGCTTCCTCATCTCCCTCATCCGCAATGGTATTAAGCTCCACCGGATTGGTGCTCACCACCTCAAGCTCGGCTCCGCATTCGGGACAATCCAGGGTCTGCCCTTCCTCAACCTCGTCATCTTCAACGTCAATCGCAGCTTCGCATTCAGGACAAAGCGCCATAAAACACCCCCGACACGAACAACTCCTATGAATCAGATCATAAGATGACTCTGAAATTTCATGCAAACTTTCGGAACATGCTGAACGGATCGCCAATTCCTTCATGCTCCGATCCGAATGCATCGGTCGTTCCAGTGATTAATGTGCGACAGAAACAATAATTTTTCAACCCCTGAAGGACAGCATGTCAGCCGGTTTTTCCCCAAGGCGCCGAAGTCTCTTATCATAGACGGTATTCCTTAGAGAGCTTCGGCAGGATACTCTATACCTTCAGTAAAATCGCCTTCAAAAAATTACGAGGTCATTTCATGAATTCGTCTTATCGATTTGCCACTCTGGCTGTGCACGCTGGTGAATCTCCCTGCGCCATGACGGGAGCGCTGGATACGCCGATTTACCAATCCACGACGTTTGCGTTTGAGAGCGCCGACGAGATGGCAGCCATTTTCGGCGAGGAAAAGTTCGGGTACATGTACACTCGCTATGGCAACCCCACGATCCGTGCCTTGGAGTCGAAGATGGCTTCCCTGGAGGGCGGCGAGGCAGCCCTGGCGACGGCGTCCGGTATGGCAGCGATTTCTTCGGCGATTCTCGGGTACGTCAAGGCCGGGGATCATGTGGTTGCCGCGCGCTCTCTTTATGGGGCCTCTTATGACTTCCTCAACCGAAAGCTGCCGCGCTATGGAGCCTCCGCCACGTTTGTGCCCTCCGCCTGCGTGGAAGATTTTGAAAGGTGTATTCGTCCCAACACGCGCCTGATCTACTTCGAAACTCCCAGCAATCCGGTGCTGGAGATTATCGATATGCAAGCCCTTGCCGATGTCGCCCGAGCGCGAAAAATTCCGCTGATGATGGATAACACCTTTGCAACTCCGGTCTTGCAGCAGCCGCTCGCCTCCGGCGTCACGGTGGTGGTGCACTCTGCCACGAAATATCTTTGCGGCCATGGCGATGCGATGGGAGGGATTATCGTGGGGCCGAAGCCTTACATTGCCGAACTCAGCCGTGAAATTGTGCGCGATTTTGGCGGTGTAATCAGTCCCTTCAATGCCTGGCTCATTCTGCGTGGCATCCACACTCTTCATCTGCGCATGGCGACTCAATGCGCCAGCGCCATGCGGATTGCGGAATTCCTGAGTGCTCACCCTCGGGTCGAACGGGTGAATTATCCGGGCCTGCCCGGCCATCCGGGGCACGAGCTCGCGCGGAAGCAGATGCAGGCATTTGGCGCCATGATCAGCTTTGAGGTTCAAGGTGGATATGAGGGAGGGAAGAGGGTGATGGACCGCGTCAAAATCTTTGCTCGGGCGGCGAGCCTGGGAGATACCCGCTCACTGATTGTCCATTCGGCTTCCACTAGTCATCGTGCTGTACCGCGCGAGCAGCGGGTCGCTATAGGCGTTACCGACGGCTTGGTGCGTTTGTCCATTGGCGTGGAAGCGGTAGAAGACCTCATCGACGATCTCGATCAAGCCCTCACTTATTCAGGTGATTGAGAAGCAGCTCTCGATGACGTCCTTGCGAATCCGGCGCCTGTCATTCTGAGGTGGCGAAAAGTCCCCCGATGGCGAGTCCTCAAAGGGAGGGGTGCGAGAGCTTCCCACGGTCAGCTCCGAGGGCGTCAGGGAGCCGGGGGAGCCAGCGTGCCTTGAATATCCCCAACCAGGCCGTTTTCTCCCGTACCCACTGCAATTTGCCACAGCAGGGATTCGAGCAGCAGCCTGGAATCTTTCCAGGAGGATTTGATGGCAAGATCGGTATTGCGAACCAGGCGCAGAGCGCGAGCGAGTTCCTCGCGGGAATAAGAGTGACTAGCGCGGGGGGCAATGTCAAAAGTGGAATAAGGACTCATTGAGCGCGACCACGGACCGTATCGGCTGGAAAGCCCCGAAGAAGTTTTAAGCGCCTGGCGAAAGAGGTCGCCAATGCACCAGAGAAGAAGCGTTTCCGGCTCCTTGCTGGAGAGGAGTTGCTGGAGCAGCACCAGCGCATCAGGAAGCTTGCGGTCGGCAAGAGCGCTCAGCAGTTTGCCGATTTCATGTTCCTCGCGGAAGGCTACGATCAGGTCCAGATCACGCTCTTCAATTTTACGCTTATCGGTCCGCGCCACCAGCAACTTGTCAATTTCGGTTCGCAGCCAGAGCAGATTCACGCCCGTGCCTTTTCCTTTTGCGGAAGAGTTGCCGCCGCCCTCAAACTGACTGACGATCCGTTCCGCAAGCCCTGAATCGATTTCCACTTTCTCCCGCCGCAGATAACTTGTCAGCCACTTGACCGCCTCTCGCGGACCTAAAGGAAGCACCTCCACCAATTCCGCCTTTTTCTCCAGTAACTGAGTAAATCGGCGCCGCCGATCGGGCTCGTAAGCGGCGAAAAAAGCTGTTGCGAACGAAGGCGGTCGCCTGAGGAAATGGTCGAGCGCTTCCGTATCCTGCTCGTTGGCATGGTCAAAGTCATCCTCATCCGCTACGTAGAGAAAACTGTGGGCGCCCATCATGGGCATCTGATAGGCGTTTTCGAGGTCCTCCTGGAGCCGGCCCGGTTTGAATTCGATCTCTGTAAAACACCACTCGCGAGCCTCCGACGGGATCGCGCCGATGATCGCTGACCGGCACTCTTCGTGCAGAAACCGGTCCGGACCGCGAAGGAAATAAGCGGGGCCGAGTTTATTGCCTTGTTCAAGCAGGGTGGAGAACTCTGTCGGATGCATGAAAAGGAAAGGTCACTCCAAGTCGATTCGGTGGGCTTCCACCACTCCCGCCGGGCTTAATTCTCCTTCCACTTTGATCCTGATGCCGGTCTTGAGGTCCTTGGCAGAGCCTGCGGAGCCATCTTTCCGGTAGATTCGCGTCTGATCATCATAAGTGACATGGAAGATGATATTGTCCTCCGCGCTCACAGTCAGCTTTCCGGCGGAATGCTCGGTGATCTTGCCTTCCAGATTAAAATTCATCCCCTGCTGGGATTGTGAGGATGCCGTGAAAGCTGACAGAAAAATCATCCAAAGGAGGCTGGCAAAAATCAGGAAAAGAGACCGGCTGATTGGCCGGAGATTTTTAAGGTTTAATCTGTTCGCGCTACGGACCCTACCCTTAGGGCTGCCCCCGCGTAACGTTGCCACTTCAGTTGAAACGGAGGCAGGGCTGGCAGCGCTCTTGCAGAGGCTGGAAACCTGCATGGGCGAAAACGCCGATGCTGATGAAGTCCGATAGAATCTCATACGACGCAGGCCTTAAGAAGTTGAACTCGTGATGTTCAATAGCTCTTTGCCTCATCCTTGATTCTTTTGGCCAATTTCTCAATGCGGGTAGCTTTATTCACGATGCTCAGCGAGAGGACGTTTGGATTGGTTTTATCGATCTCGTCCTGGAGTGATTGAACCAGTTTCGAAAGCTTCGCGATATCCTTTTTTGTCCTCTGGAAGTTGGCCCTGACAATATCAGTTTTTTGCTTCTGTGAAAGCGGTTTTCCCATGTCGATGCCGGGCGAGGGAAGATTCATGGTAGGGATCGAGCCCGGCTGGGGGTTTGTAATACCCGGGACCTGGAACCCGGTGGGAGGGCCGGGCAGGCGAGGGCTCTGGTTCTGTGCGACAAGAGGCACCACCCCCAAAAATAAAATCAGGATGCTCGCCCATCGAAGCCGGTTTCCCTGAAATCTTGCTGACATAGGACCCATTCTCCACTTTCTTTCGTGCGGGACGTGGTTGATGACCCCGTCGTTCTCTCCCATGATTGTAACTTGCTCCGCAAGCATCAGCAAACCGCCTGGAAAAATTTTACGACAACATCGTCCCCTCGGGTTTTTCATTGAAGCGCTGACGCCCAATAATGAGGTAATGAATCCCGGAAATGACTGTGAACGCCGCAGCGAGATAGATGAACCCCCGGAGCAACCCCGGAGTGACAAACTGAATTTGAGCTCGTGCGCTGACCGCCGCCAGGACTGCCGCAATCTGCGTGACAGTACAGGCCTTGCCCCAGAAAGTGGGAGAAAAAGGCCGATAACCGGAAATGAGGCTGATCAGGATTACGGTCACTACAATTCCGGCATCCCGGCACAAGACCAGAAAAGTAAGCCACCAGGGCAGCGCACCGCGAAAGGAAAGTACCAGGTAGGCCGTGCTCATCAGTAGCTTGTCTGCCGCAGGATCCAGAGCAACGCCCAGGGCGGATTGCTGGTGAAAAACCCGAGCCACCATGCCGTCCACCACATCCGAAGCAGCTGCAATGGCCAGCACCACCAGTGCCCCCCCGTACCTCCCATCGACCGCAAGAACAGCGAACAGAGGCACAAAAATCAATCGCAGAGTTGTGATCTGGTTGGCAACCGTAAACGTGCGCCCGGACATAATCAGCAAGCAATATAGAAGGGTGTCCGCGGAAAAGTCAATGAACGGGTCGAAACGCAGTGTTTATGGCTGGTAGCTCGTACGTTCGAAGTCGGCATGAGCGGCAGGAGCATGGTGCAACCTTGAAGGCCGCGGGAAACAGCTATCGCCGTTTAGACCGGGTTGAGGCATGAGCCGCAGAGATTTTGCGGCCGTCACCCGCCGCTTGCAGATTTTCGACGTCCTGAATGCGGAACGTCTCCATAATTTCCTGAAAAACTTTTTCGACTTTGTCCGAATCGCCTTGCCTGAAGGCATCCACCAGAGTGCGATGTTCCTCAAGGTCTTTGGCTCGGTTGTAAGTGGCGCCCGCCGCGGTTTTCATCAGGTAACTCGCAAAAAGCGGCGGGCAGACCGCATTGAGCGCCCTCTCGATCGATCGGTTGCCCGAAAGTCGCCAGATGAGCCGGTGAAAATCGAGGTCGGTCTTCAGAAGCTCAACAAAGTCGCCTCTCGACCCGGCTGCTTTCATCTGGTCAACGAGATTGGCTAACTGCGTTAAATCATCGGGAGTCAGGCGTTCATAGGCCAGCTTCGCCGCCAGAGGCTCAAGCTGCTGCCGCACCACGTAGATGTCCTGAACGTCGGTTGCTCCGAGCTGAATCACAAACGTGCCCCGGTTGTCCTGCTTGGTGACCAGGCCCTGATGTTCAAGCTCCTGGAGGGCTTCTCGAAGACTGCCCTGAGCCACGCCTAACTGACGAGCCAGTTTGCCTTCCACAATTCGTTCACCGGGTCGCAATTCACCGCGCAAAATTGCGTCATACAAATGACTTGCAATGCGCCTTCGCAAATTGCCGCGTTTGAGTGGGCGGACCATAATTGTTAATCGATTGATCGATGATTGCTCACCCTCACCGGGCTTGTCAACACCCTTTCTTGATAAGCTGAAAAACCTGCAAAGTGCTCGGGGGGGCTAAAAAAGCTTTGAATCTTTGCCCTGGCCGCTTCACGGGCTGCGGCTAACCAGCGAAATTAAAATCCGCATGTTGCATCGTGGGTGTCCGCAGCATTTCCTCCGCAAGGGTGGCGGAGATTTGCATGTGAAGGCTTCCTCTAGGTCTTGACGTTAGTAGGCTACATATATAGACTATCCTATTGAATTGTAAACAGCTGCTTTTACCGCCCGGAGCCGGAGGTTTGCGGCAAGGTTATGAAAAAAGGGTTTCCACTACGGGGTGCGAAATAATTAAGCTGTGGAAGATGATCTCCAAGTCTTTGTGGCGTGGGCGAAAACTGAAATTTTCCCAGCGAACCCTAATGAGTCTTTAAAATCAATCAGCTGCATGTGGGTAGATGCTTTCGAGGGAAAGAAGGACGCGATTTTTGGCGCGGTACATTTTCAAGTATTTTTCGCGAAACGAACCCTAAGGATGTAAATTTAACATCGTTTAGTTTTGAAAAGTGAAATGTGTAGTGGAAGACAATTACTGAAGACCTACATTTAAACATTTCCCCAACCGTTTCTGAATGAGCAGGACTGTCACCCGGATGGCCAGCCGAGAAGAAGAATCCTCGGCATTTTGTAAATCCCTCAAAGGCTGGTTTCGTTTCGAAGTTTTATACTGAACAGAAAACGCAAGGGATTGTTCAGTGGCGGCGTTTGTTCCGAGTGAAGAACTTTGCGTCAGAATGCTGGGCAAAACGGGCCCAGAGTGGCGTGAAAGCCTTGAGGCATATACCCATACTTCGGTTGCGTCATACAGCAACAAAAAAATCAAAAGCGAGCTCTTGACAAGCATGGGGTTCATGACTATAGTTTGTTCGACTGTCGGAATAAATATGAAACAGCGAGCAATTCGCGGGACTGCTGCGCAGGAGTAACTCGAGGTGGCAAGCTCAGAGACAGCCCGGCTGATTAACAGAAGTGTTGTGCTGGATGCCATTCGCACGAGCCAGCCGATTTCGCGCGCCGATCTGGCGCGGCAAACGGGCTTGCAGCGCAGCACCATCTCCCTCATCGTTGATCAGTTGATTGAGGAGCGCTGGGTCGCCGAGGGCGACGTGGGACAGTTGCCGCGCGGCCGCAAACCGAGGCTGCTGTATCTCAATATGGACCGTGCGGGCATCGTCGGCATTAACATCATGCCCCGAGTCACGAAGATTGCGCTGGCCGACCTGACTGCCCGTTTTACAGCGCAGGAATCCATCCCGACACTTCCCAATCCCAAGGTTTTTCTCGAGGCATTATGTGCCCGGGTTCAAAATTTACTCAGCGCCCATCACGATATTACTTATGAAGGAATCGGAGTAAGCCTGCCGGGGCGTGTGGATTATCTCGGACAGCGGCTGGTTTTTGCGCCGAACTTAGGTTGGCGTCAGATCGATCTCAAGGGTCCTCTCGAGCGCGCCACGGGTCTTCCAGTGGAGCTGGAGAACGCCGCCAACGCCTGCGCTTTATCAGAGGTCTGGTCGGGTCCTCATGAGGGTATGCGCGATCTGATTGCCGTGACGGTTTCAGAAGGCATTGGAACCGGCATCATCGCCAACGGACAGTTGGTCCGAGGAGCGAATGGTGCCGCCGGAGAATTTGGCCACGTCTGCCTCGATGAGCAGGGCCCTCCCTGCAAATGTGGCAGCCGGGGTTGCTGGGAAGTGCTGGCTTCGAATGCCGCGGCTGTCCGCAACTATACCTGCGGCATC
>Ga0070741_10003242_pt1 | contig 40943 bp, 36 predicted proteins | sample Coa_R1_4_FD_66440 | JGI IMG/M metagenome (GOLD analysis project Ga0070741, IMG submission 66440) | Surface soil microbial communities from Centralia Pennsylvania, which are recovering from an underground coalmine fire - Coalmine... | ecosystem: Environmental > Terrestrial > Soil > Unclassified ...
CCCGGACTGCAGGTCGAACCGCCCTCCGGCCGCGGGCAGCAGTTCGAATCGATGCTGGCGGCCTACTCGATGATGGTGAACATTTCGAGCGCGTTCGCGCTGTTCATCGGCATGTTCATCATCTACAACGCGTTTTCCATCGCCGTCACGCAGCGCCGCTCCGAGATCGGCATCCTGCGCGCGCTCGGCGCCACGCGGCGTCAGATTCGCGCCCTCTTCCTCGGCGAGAGCGTCGTCATGGGCGTCATCGGATCGCTCGGCGGCATCGCGTTCGGCTTCGCGATCGCGCAGGGCATCGCGGCGTCGATCGGCGGCCTGATCAGCGACGTCTACGGTGTCGCGCAGCACACCGACGAGATTGCGCGCAACCCGTCGCTGTTCCTGCTGGCGTTCGCGATCGGCATCGGCACGAGCATCGTCGGCGCGGCCATTCCGGCGCGGGCGGCCGCGCGCGTCGATCCGGTGCAGGCGCTCCAGAAGGGGAAGTACCAGGCGCTGTCGGCGGGCGAGTATCGCGTGCGCGCGGTGCTGGCGCTGCTGTCGGGCGCCGTCTCGCTCGCGTGCCTCGCCATCCCGGGGCCGCGCTGGGTCTTCTATCTCGGGTTCGCGCTCTCGATGGCGGCCGCGCTGCTGCTGACGCCGCTGCTCGCGGTGCTGCTGTCGCGCGCCCTGCGGCCGCTGCTGAAGTCGATCCGCCCCGTCGAGGGTTCGCTCGCCGCCGACAGCCTGATCCAGGCGCCGCGGCGGACGTCGGCGAGCGTGGCCGCGCTGATGCTGTCGCTGGCGCTCGTCGTCGGCTTTGCGGGGATGGCGCGCGCGAGCTACGACTCGATTCTCGACTGGATGAACACCGCGCTCAACCCGGATCTGTTCGTCGCCCCGTCGCAGAACATCGTCGAGCGCGCAATCCGCTTTCCGCCGGAGATGGGCGATCGGATCGCGGGCGTTGCCGGCGTCGCGCGCGTGCAGCGGGTGCGCGATGCGCGCGTCGTGTTCCGCAATACCCCGGTGATGATCGTCGCCGTCGAGGTCGACAGCCTGGAGCAGACCGCGCGGCGGGATCCCGTCGCCGGCAACGCGGACGACATGTACCGCCGGACCGCGGCCGGCCGCGGGCTGATCGTCTCGGACAACCTCGCGCAGCTGCAGCACCTGCGCCTCGGCGACGAGATCGACGTGAACGCGCCGAACGGCGTCATCAGGCTGCCGATCGCGGGCATCGTGATCGACTATTCGGATCAGCAGGGAACGATCCTGATGGATCGCCGGCTGTTCATCCGCTACTGGGGCGACGACTCGGTCAACATCTTCCGCGTCTACCTTGCGCCTGGCGCGAGCATGCCGGATGTCCGGCAACGCATCGTCGAATCGTTCGCCGGGGTGCGGCAGGTGTTCGTGCTGACGAACGCCGATCTCCGGCAGTACATCCTGAAGATCACGGACCAATGGTTCGGCCTGACGTCGGTGCAGATCGCGGTGGCCGTGCTGGTCGCGATCCTCGGCATCGTCAACACGCTGACGGTGTCGATCACCGATCGACGGCGCGAGCTCGGCGTGCTGCAGGCGGTCGGCGGCCTGCACGGACAGATCCGACGGACGATCTGGCTCGAGGCCGTCAGCATCGCGGTGCTCGGCCTGATTCTCGGATTCCTCGTCGGCGCGATCGATCTGTACTACGTGCTGCAGATCGTGCACAACGACATCGCCGGGATGCGGCTCGAGTACGAATTCCCGTTCACCACGGTCCTCGCGCTCGTTCCGGTGATGCTCGCGGCGGCGTTCGTCGCCGCGGTCTGGCCGGCGGAGTCGGCCGTGCGCGGCTCGCTCGTGGAGGCGCTCGAGTATGAGTAGCACGACGGCTTCCGCAATCCGGATCGGCGTGGCGCTGGTCGCGGCGCTGCTGGCGCTGGCGGCAGGCGCGGGCGCGCAGGACGCGCGACAAATCGTCGACGAGGCGCAGAAGCGGACGGACGCCGCGTCGCAGCGCTACGAGGGCCTGCTGCAGGTGTTCGACGCCAAAGGGAAGATCAGCGACAAGCGGTGGACGTTCGAGCGCCTCGGTGCGCATGGCCGGAGCAAGGCGGTGCTGCGCTTCACGGCGCCCGCCGAGGTGAAAGGCGTCGCGCTGCTGATCGTCAACCACCCGGATCGCGCATCCGACCAGTGGATGTGGACGCCGGCGATCGAGCGCGACCGCCGCATCGCGCTTCAGGATCGATCGACGCGCTTCTTCGGAACCGACTTCAGCTTCGAGGACCTCGAGGAGCGGGACGTCAACCAGTACGACTACGCGCTCGTCGGCGACGATGTGGTGGACGGCCAGGCGTGCTGGAAGATCCAGTCGACGCCCAGGCAATCGAAATCGTCGCAGTACACGACGTCGGTCGTCTGGATCCGGAAGGACAATTACGCCTTCTCGCGGATCGAGAACTCCATCCGAAACGACGTCGTCCGGCGGCTGTCCTACTCGGACATTCGAAACGTGCAGGGGATCTGGACCGCGCGGCAGCTGGAAATGACCGACCTGCGTCGCAACAGCCGCACGCGGCTGACGCTCGACAAGCTCGAGTACAACGTGCCGCTGAAGGACGAGGATTTCACGCTGCAGGCCATCCGGAGACCGTAGGTTGAGCGCCGCGAAACACCCGCGGTCGCGGCACGCGCGAACATTGCGTCGGCTGCGCGCTGCCGGCGTGCTCGCCTGGTGTGTGGCATGGCCCGCGCTCGCTCGCGCGCAGGCCGTGACGCAGCGCGGCTTCGTCGAAGCGGATCTCTTTGGCTTCCCGCAAGCGGCGCCGAACGACTCCACTCGCGCAATCGGCGACCTGCTCGCGCGCGAGGAGCTGTTCGCCGCGCCGGCGCCGTGGCTCCGGCTCGCGGCCGGCGTCGACCTTCGCGCCAACTCGCACGATCAGGTCGAGGACTCGTGGGCGTTCGACGCCGGCGACCGCACGATCCGTCGGCCGCGTCTTTCGCTGCGGCGAGCGTCGGCGACGATCACCCGCGGCCGCCTGACCGTCGACGCGGGCAAGCAGTTCGTCCGCTGGGGTCGCACCGACGTGGTCACGCCGACCGATCGGTTCGCGCCGCGCGATTTTCTCGACGTGTTCGACAACGAGTTCCTGGCCGTCAGCGGCGCGCGCGCAACGGTCGACACCGGCGTGGGCGCGCTCGAGGCCGCGGCCACCCGGTTCACGCCGGCGCGGCTTCCGCTCGTCGACCAGCGGTGGAACCCGTTTCCATCCGCGGCCGCACTTCCGCGCTCGATCCCCGACCGAGCGCAGCTCGGCGTGCGCTTCAATCACACCGGCGGCGGCCTGGACTGGGCGGCGTCGTACTTCGACGGCAACAACTATCTGCCGAATCTCGACGCGGCCGGCATCTCGTTCCCGCCGATGCGCATGATCGGCGGCGACGCGGCGGTGCCGACGCGCTGGGTGACGCTGAAAGGCGAGGCGGCCTACTTTGCGTCCTCGTCGCTCGCGGCCGACGAGTACGCGATCTACGTCGTGCAGCTCGAACGCCAGGCGGGCGAGTGGGTGTTCGTGGGCGGCTATGCCGGCGAGGTGATCACCAGTCGACGTTCGCCGCTTCCCGAAGCGTTCGCGCCGGATCGCGGCACGACACGGTCGATCGTCGGACGCGCGTCGTACACGATCGACGTCAATCGGTCGTTCGCCGTCGAAGCGGCGGTCCGGACCGGCGGAGACGGGGAGTACGCGAAGCTGGAGTATTCGCACGCGTACGGCCAGCACTGGCGAGCGACCGCGTCCGCGGTCGCGATCGCGGGCCACGCCGGCGATTTCATCGGACAGTATCATCGCAACTCTCACGCGGCCGCGTCCCTTCGCTATAGTTTCTGAGTTGGATCCGATTCTGCTGCCGGCGCACAACCCCGGACCCATGACCGGGTCGGGGAACAATACGTACCTGCTGGTCTCCCGCCGCGAGGCGGCGCTCGTCGACGCAGGCGTCGGGCACCACGACCACCTCGGCGATCTTCGCGCAGCGCTCGACGAAACCGGCGCGCGCCTCGCGCGTGTGGCGGTCACCCACGGCCATCCCGATCACGCCTCGGGCGCGCCGGCGATCGCGCGCGCGCATCCGGCGGCCGCCTTCGTCAAGTACCCGTGGGCATCGGAGGACGCGAAGTACCCGGTGCGGTGGTGCGCGATCGACGAGGGAGACGAGATCGGCGTGGGCGACGCGGCGATCGTCGCGCTGCGGACGCCGGGCCACTCGCCCGACCATCTGTCGTTCTGGGACGACGCCTCGGGTGCGGCGTACACCGGCGACCTCGTCGTCGCCGGGAGCAGCGTGATGATCCACGCGAGCCGCGGAGGGCACCTTGGCGACTACATGGCGTCGCTCGAACGGCTGCTCCTGCTCGGTCCACGCGTGCTCTACCCGGCGCACGGCGCGCGCATCGACGATCCGCCGAAGGTGCTTACCGAGTACCTCGCGCATCGCCGCATGCGCGAGCGCCAGGTGATCGAGGCGCTGCGCGCCGGACACGCCGACATCGACGCGATCGCCGGCGCGATCTATCGCGAGGTCGATCCGGCGCTGATGCCCGCGGCGCGCGAGAACGTGCGCGCGCATCTCGAGAAGCTGCGGGCCGACGGCGTCGCCGTCGACGACGGGGGGCGATGGCAGCTTTCCTGACCTGGACGATCGCGCCGATCGCCGATCGAGCGGCCATGACGCCGAAATGGTGACGTCCCGTCATATCATCGAAGCGGACGGCGGCCGGCTCGAGGTGGAGCGCCCGTCGCGCGCCGGAGACCGATTCGTGCTGGAGCTGCCCGTATGGACAACGTGATCGATTTCGTGAACGTCAATCGCGACCGGTATCTCGAGGAGCTGAAGGCGCTGCTCGCCATTCCGAGCATCAGCGCCCTGCCGGCGCACGCCGGCGACGTCCGTCGCTGCGCCGACTGGTGCGCGGACGAGATGCGGCGCATCGGCCTGGAGAACGTGAAGCTGATCGAGACGCCGGGGAATCCGGTCGTCTACGGCGACTGGCTGAACGCGCCTGACGCGCCGACGATCCTCTTCTACGGCCACTACGACGTGCAGCCGGTCGATCCGCTCGAGCTCTGGGAGTCGCCGCCCTTCGAGGCGACGATCCGCGACGGCGAGATCTACGCCCGCGGCGCCGCGGACGACAAGGGCCAGGTGTTCATGCACTTCAAGGCCGTCGAGGCCCACCTGAAGCAGAACGGACGGCTCCCGGTGAACATGAAGTTCATGATCGAGGGGGAAGAAGAGGTCGGAAGCGCACACCTCGACGCGTTCGTACGAAGCCACAAGTCCGAGCTCGCCGCGGACGTCGTCGTGATTTCCGATTCGCCGATGTTCGCGAAGGGCGTTCCGTCGATCTGCTACGGCCTGCGGGGGCTCGTGTATTTCCAGATCGACCTGCGGGGCAGCAGCACCGACCTGCATTCCGGCTCGTTCGGCGGAGCCGTCGCGAACCCGGCGATGGTGCTGGCGCAACTGCTCGCGCAGATGAAGGACCGCGGCGGCCGCATCAGGATTCCGGGGTTCTACGACGATGTGGCGGCTCTCAGCGACGAGGAGCGGAGCGCGTGGGCGACGCTGCCGTTCAACGAGAAGAAGTACCGCAAGGACTTCGGCATCCCGAAGGTCTTCGGCGAGAGCGGCTACAGCACGCTCGAGCGGACGTGGGCCCGCCCGACCTTCGAGGTCAACGGCCTGCTGTCAGGATTCACCGGCGAGGGCGCGAAGACGGTGCTGCCGGCGGTCGCCATGGCGAAGGTGAGCATGCGCCTCGTGCCGAACCAGGATCCGGACAAGATCGCGACCCTGTTCGACGCCTACGTGCAGGACATCGCGCCGAAGACCGTCGAGGTGAAGGTCACGCGGATGCACGGCGGCAAGCCGTGGATGACGGCCTACGACAACGCGTACGTGCAGGCGGCGGCGCGCGCGATCGAGCGCGGGTTCGGCCAGAAGCCGGTGCTGACGCGCGAAGGCGGATCGATTCCGGTCGTCTCCACGTTTCAGGAGGAGCTCGGGCTGCCGTCCGTCCTGTTCGGCGTCGGCCTGCCCGACGAGAACGCGCACGCGCCGAACGAGAAGCTGGACGTGCAGAACTTCCACAGCGGCATCATCGCGTCGGCGATTCTGTACGAGGAGATCGCGAAGGCGCGGGCGTAACGCGCGTCGTCAGGCCGCGTGCGCCGGCCGGCCGGTCCGCTTCCGGCCCTACAACACGTGGTGCGCTCGCAGCGCGTGCGCGGCGAGGTCGATCGCGGCGTTGCCGTCGAGCTCTTCGCCGCCGGTCACGCAACTGACGAACAGCCACGCATGCCGGTCGCGCTCCACGCGTCCGACGATCCACCGCACGGCCCGCTGCGGCGCGAACGACGTGCTGCCGGTCTTCGCGCTCACGATGGTGCCGGGGGGCCAGGGCGCGTCGAACGGATGTTCCCCGGTCGCGTTGACGATGACGTTCGGCGGCTGGACGAGAATCCGCCGAACGATTTCGAGCGGGCGCTCCGCCAGCGGCAGCTCGTCGTAGTACAGCCGGCGCAGGAACGTCATCTGTTCGATCGGCGAGATGCGCAGCGATCCGCCGAGCCAGAACGTCGTCAGCCCGCTCGACGGGTCGGCGTTGCCGTAGCGCAGCCGGCGCAGGTAGAAATCCTCGCGGTCCATCCCGAGCCGCCGCGCGATCTCCTGGAAGAACCACACGACGGAATAGCGCATCGCCGACGCAAGCGTGTGATCGCGCCGCCACGCTTCGTTCGGCTGCGGAGAGCCGTCGTACCGGATGACCTCGTCGGCGTCCTTGACGACGCCGCTGTCGAGCGCCGCGATCGCGTGCGGGATCTTGAAGGTCGACGCCGGCGGCAGGCGCGTGTCGCACACCTGGTCGGGGCTGCGCGTGAAGTCGCCGGACTTCGTATCGAGGAGCAGGAAGCAGGAACCGGACGCGACCGGTGCGGGCGGCCGCTGGCCCGCACCGATCGCAAGAGCACTCAGAAGAATCGGGACCGCCGCCACACGCACGACGGACCGATCTTACCGCGATCCGCCGTCAGAACCCGACCACGAGGCCGACGCGGAAGATGCGCGGGCTGAGGTTCTGCGCGATCACGTTGAACGTGGGCGACGCGATGTTGTTGTTGCGCACCAGCTCGGTGTTCGCGTTGAACACGTTGAAGCAGTCGATCATCCCGCGCAGCGAGACCGTGTTCACCTTGAACGTCCGCGACGCGCGGAGGTCGGTGTTCCACAGGTTCGGGTAGCGGAAGTAGTCGATCTGCGGCGTGACCAGCACCGACAGCGTCGAGTCGGCGCCGAGCGCCGCGCTCGTGCCCTGGCGGAACAACGGGTACGGATACCCCTGGCGCCCGAACACGTTGCCGCTGATCTCGATGCCGTACGGCGCCTGGTACAGCGCGTTGGCGTTGAACTGCCACTTCGCGTTGATGTAGATGCTGCCCGATCCGCTGCCGCCGCTCTGCGGCGCGAACTGGCCGCCGTCCTTCAGCGGTTCGCTCAGCGTCGGCGTCGGGTTGCCGTTGGTGTCGCGCAGCCCCGCCGCCGAGGTGAAGTGCTCGCGGGCGTCGTTCCACGCGACGCCGACGCGTCCCATCCACCTGTTCGACAGCCGCTTCACGAGGCCGAACTCGATCCCGCTGTAGTCGGTGTAGTAGTCGGGAATGTTCGTCGTCGCGAACCCGTTGCCGCCGGCGGCGACCGCCGCGGCGTTCGGGATGAACGTGGGAACGCTGTACGGCGTGCCGTCGGGCAGGATGCCCGAGAAGCCGGCGCCGGGAGAATAGTCGGCCAGGGTGACGCCGACGCGCGGCGTGATGCGGCCGGTGAAGTTGCCGTAGAGATCGCTCGTGCGCGTGTAGCTGTAGTTCACCTGCGCCGCCAGGTTCGGCAGCAGCTCGCGATCGAAGCCGGCGACGACGCTGGACGTTTTCGGCGCCTTCAGGTTCGGATCGAGCACGTTGGCCGACACGACCGCCGTCGGATTGGCGGGATTGAATCCGCCCGCCGACGTGATGAACTGATTCAGCAGCACCTCGTTCGCCTGCGCGAAGTGATCGCCGTTCAGGTCGACCCAGCGATAGGTGGCCGATCCGATCGTCGTGCTGGGGTTCAGCACCCCGACGGTGCCGGTTTCGAGCTGTCCGGCGTAGCGGCTGAAGCTCGCACGCACCACGCTCTTGCGCGCCTCGTCGATCGCGTAGGTGATGCCGGCCCTCGGAGACACGTTCTTCCACGTGAACGGCGTGTCGTATCCGGCGAACACGAGGCCGGGAACGACCTGCGGGAACGCGGCGTTCGCCAGCGTCGTGCTCGGCAGCGCCTTGCCCCACTGCTGGTCGTAGCGCAGCCCGGCGTCGATGGTGACCGGACCCTTCGTCACCGTGTCGCCGACGTACAGATCGGTGTAATACGCCTTGTTGCTGCCCGCGGCCTGGCGATAGACCTGCGCGCGCAGGTCGGTCGGCGAGTTCTCGATCGCGAGGATCATGTTGCCGGGGTACACCTGCTGCGTCCCCGACTCCGCCGTGCGGAAGCCGAAGCCGAACTTCAGGTCGTGCGAGGCGCCGAGGCCGCTGAGGAACGAGTTCGCGTCGACGTTGTAGACATGCTGCGGCCGGATGTTGTTCGTCTGGTTGATCGATCCGAACGACTGCGACGTGGTGAAACTCCGGCCCGCCTGCGCGTCGAGCCCGCCCTCGGGCGTGGTGATGAACCCCGTGTTGAAATAGGCGACCTTGCCCGAGACGAACAGGTTCGATCCGAACGTGCGGTCGTCGGCGATCTTCCACAGGCCGTGCAGCGGGCTGTCGCTGTAGGCGTTGTCCTGGTGCAGCGTCGCGGTCGGTGCGTCGAACAGAATCCCCGAGATGCCCGGGCTGCGGCCGTCCTTGATCTTGAAGCCGTCGAAGTAGAGGAAGCTGACCATGTCCTGCTTGGTCGCCTGCCAGTTCACCTTCGCGTCGGGGTTCTTCAGCTTCGTTTCGTCGATGAACGATCCCGAACGGCGCACCAGCTTGACGTCCTGCAGCGAGTAGGAGTTGTAGAACCACGCGTGGTCGCGCCAGATCGGACCGCCGATGTCGTACCCGTAGTCCGAGATCTGCTGGTTGTGATCGGACTTGTCGTAGGTGATGCCGATCGCCTTCAGCTCGTCGGGCACGTTGCTCGATTCCATCGAGTGGTTGTCGAAATAGCCGCGGAAGCCGCCGCTGAAGCGGTTCGTCCCGCGCTTGACGACGAGGTTCAGACCCATGCCGCCGGTGGGCTGCTTGATGTCCTGGCCGGCGGTGGAGACCTGGATTTCTTCGAAGTTGTCGTAGTTGTAATAGCTCGGCGACGCGCCCGTCGCCGCCATGTCCGTGATGTTGATGCCGTCCATCGTCCAGACGGCGTCCTGCGGCCGCGTCCCCTTCGAGGCGAAGTTCGACTGCTGACCGGTCTCGTTGCCGCCGATGTTGACGCGATCCACGAGGACGCCCGGCACCGAGCGCATCAGCGCGAACGGATCGCGCGAGGTCGGGATCTTGACGAGCTCGTCGGCGGTGAAGTTGGTCGAGGTGCCGGTTGCCTTGGTGTCGACGATCGGCGACTCGCCGGTGACCGTGATCGTCTCCGACACGCCGCTCACCTTCATCACCATCGGCAGCTCGACGTTCCTGCCCACCGAGATGATCACGTTCTCGCGGACGATCGTCGCGAAGCCCTGCAGCGCGGCGCTGACCTTGTACGGTCCGGGCGCCAGGTTCAGGAAGCGGAATTCGCCGGCGGCGTCGGTCGTCGACGTCAGCGTCGCGTCGACGCCCTGCGCCGTGATGAGGACGCCCGGCAGCACGCCGCCCTGTTCGTCCTTGACGGCGCCGGTGATGCTGCCGCCCTGAATTTGTGCGAACGCCGGCGCCGCCAATGCGAGCACCAGCGCGAGCACGAAGGACCATCGCTTCATGCGTACTTCTCCTCTGAAAAATGAACCGCGTTGTTAGACGGATGAACACGAGCACGCGATGTGCCACTGTCCGCGCGGCGCGCGGACGGTGTCCGCGTTGACCGCGCGTGGGAATCGTCAGGCGCTTGCGGCGATCGACCGGGCGTGCGCTCGATCGGCGATCACGAAACCTTGAATCGCGCGATCCAAAGATCGTCGTGTGTGCGCTGCGATGCAGTGTCCGCTATCGGGACGGTGGTAGAGTGAAGAGCGTTGTCGCGACTCGACTCGATCGTCGCCGCGCTGCAGCAGTTCTACGGCAGGCTGCCGCCGCCGCCGCGCGATCCGTTCACGCTGTTCGTCTGGGAAGTGCTGTCGGTCCACTCGACGCCGCAGAAACGCGACGCCGGCCTCGCCGCCCTGAAGCGCATCCCGGCGCTGACGCCCGACTCCATGTGGCGCGCTCCGCAAAAGAAGTTGCAGGAGAGCGTCGCGCTCGCCGGCCCGTACGTGGAGAACCGGCTCCGGGCGCTGCGCACCGGCGTCGACCTCTTCCGCCGCACACGGTCGATGACCGCGACGGTGCGCGGACCGCTGCAGGCCGCGCGTCGCGCACTCAAAGGGCTGCCGCAGATGGGCGAAGGAGGCGCGTACCGGATGCTGCTGTTTGCGGCAGACCATCCGATCCTGCCGGTGGACGCCCGCGTCGCGCGGACGGCGGCGCGGCTCGGGTACGGCGAGACGCACAAGGAGTTTGCGAAGACGGCGAAGTCGGTCCGCGAGGCGCTCGCGCCGGAGCTCGGCGGCTCGCTCGAGCGCTGCCGTGCGGCGTTCCTGTACCTGTCGCACCACGGCCGCGCGACGTGCACCGAGGGCGATCCGCACTGCGGCGTGTGCCCGCTGCTCGCCGGCTGCCCCGAAGGGCAGCGGCGGACGCTCGACGCGAAGCGCACGCGCTGACGTTCAGTTGAGCGACGCGACCCTGCGCCGGAGCATCTTCACGTGCTCCCAGATCGTCGCGTACTCGTCGCGGTCGTCGTCGTCGACGGCCTTCCGTCCGGACATCTGCAGGTAGCGCTGCAGGTCGCGCAACGCCGCGCCGTAATCGCGCAGGTGGTACGCGATCAGACCGCGGTCGCGCAGCTCTTCGGCGGCTGTCGGATCGACCGCGAGCAGCAGCTCGGTGATGTCGCGCGCCTGCGGGAACGAGTGCATGCTGACGTAAAGCCGCTTCAGGTTGACCAGCATCCGCAGCAGGATCTGCGGCTTCGTCGCGCGCATCATCAGGTGAGGGTCGAACACAGCGCCGTCGCCGGCATGACGCTGGAGCAGGGTGCGGCAGGCGTCTTCCGACAGCAGCGCCCCGCCGTGGAACGCGTCGATGATCAGGTCGTCGGCGAGCGGCGTGTCGCGGCGGGCCGGGCAGCGCAGCAGGAAATGGCCCGGAAAGTTGACGCCGACCACGTGCAGGCCGGCGCGCCGCGCGATTTCGATGTACACCAGCGCCAGCGTGATCGGAATGCCGGTCCGCCGGTCGAGCACCTCGTTCAGGCAGCTGTTGCGCGGATCCTCGTATCGCGCGCTGTTGCCGACGAACCGCAGCTCGCCGAACACGTACTCGTTGAGCGCCATCACCTGCGCGTACTGATCCGGCTCCGCGTGCGACAGCCGCCGCTTCGCCTCGTGGCCGATCGCGTCGAGGCGGTCCAGATACGGCCCGGCGTCGAGCGCCGGATACTCGACGCGCGCGATCATCAGCGCGGCCACGGCGAGGTCTGGATCGGGGCTGAGCGCCGCCTGACCGAACGCGCGGACGACGTGGTCGTTGATCACGCGGCCATGGTACCAAAAAAAGAGGGCGGCGCTTTTGGCGCCGCCCTCGGTCGTCGCGGTACTCGGTTCCGCTATGCGGCCGTTACCACGATACCTTCACGCCGAACCGCAGGACGCGCGGGGCGGTAATCGCCTGAATCTGGTTCGCGTTGGTCGCGTTCTCCGTCACGCGAACCGCCTGGATGGTGTTGTTGTTCATCAGGTTGAAGATGTCGAGCTGCGGCGTGAACCGCGCCTGACCGAGCTTCACCGGACGATCGACGTGGAAGTCGAGGTTCGCGTAGTTCGGCAGCCGCGTCTCGCCGACCGGGTTGAGCAGGATCGTCGGGATGCCGCCGCCGTTCGGGCGCGACGGACCCTGGATGGCGAACTCCTCCGGATAGCCCTGCCGCGCGTTGAAGAACGCCGACACCCGGAAGGCGTACGGCAGTTCGTACAGGCCGCTCAACTTGAACAGCCATTTGGCATTGATGTAGACGTTGCCGAGCCCGCTGCCCGCCGTGAGGTAATCGTACTGATACCCGTTGCGGTCGGAGCGGTTCGTCGGATCCTCGGCAAAGCCGCCCAGGTTCGACGTCGGGAGTCCGTTGGCGGAGTCGCCGGCCCACCCGTTCATGTTCACCACCGTGCTGTTGTACGCAAAGCTGGTGTTCATCAACCAGTGGTTCGACATGCGCTTCCGTCCGGTCAGCTCGATGCCGTTGTAGACGCGGTTGTACTGATCAGCGGAGAACGTCGTCTCCTTGCTGATCGCCGGCACCTGGAACGTCGGCACGTAGTACTGAACGCTCGGGCAGTTCGCGGCGCTGATGCGCTGGCCGTCGGCCGACGGGCAGGTGCCCGCCGCCGGCGTGAACGTCGCCACGGTGTAGTCGCTCGGCTCCAGTCCGACGGTATCGATGAACTGGAAGTTCGAATACCGACGCCAGATGTAGTTGGCGCCCACCGCGAAGCCCGCGCCGATTTCGTGATCGAGGCCCACGATGATCTCGTCGGTCCGATCGTTCTTCAGGTTCGGGTCCACCGTGTTCGCCGTCGTCGGCGAACCGGGCGCCGCCGGGTTCCAGTTGCCGGTCAGCGCGAGGTAGTTCGCGATGTTGTTGTTCGGGATGATGATCTCGTTCGCCTGGACGAACGTGTCGTGGTTCAGGTCCACCCACGGATAGCGGATGCTGACGCGCGTCACCGGGTTCAACTGGCTGGCGACGAAGCCGGTGCCGACCTGCCCCCAGTAGATCGCGTAGTTGCCGTGCACGACCGTCTTGCCCTGGCCCGACAGATCGTAGGTGACGCCGAGACGCGGCGAGAAGTTGTTGAACTTCACGCCCGGATCCGCGCCCGCAAAGGTGACCGCCGGCAGGATGTCCGGACGCAGCGGGTTGGCGGACACCGCCGACGCGAGCGCCACGTCGTGGTTGTAGTCGTAGCGGACGCCGAGCTGCAGCGTCATCTTGCCCTTGGTCACCGTGTCCTGACCGTAGGCCGCGATGTTCGTCAGGTCGTACGACGTGCCGCTGTCGCGCGTGAGCTGCATCTGGCAGCCGACCGCCTGCGTCGCGCAGTCGTTCGGGCTCGCGAGCTCCGCCGACGTCGGGAACCGCGCCACGGCGTTGCCGCCCGTGTGCGACGACCCGATGCCCGCGTTGTCGCGCCAGTAGCCGCCGAACTTGAACGAGTGGTCCGCGCCGGCGATGCCGGGCGCGAAATAGGTGGCGTTCATCGTGTAGCTGTTCACCGGGCGGATGTTCACCGACTGGCTGCCATCCGGCGTCGAGCGGCCGTTCAGGCCGGTCGAGATGATGAACGTCGGCTGCACGTTCGCGAGCGACGGATCGTGGAAGTCGAGGATGAAGTTGTTGCCCACGTGCGCGTACGTCGCGTCGACGAGGAAGCGATCGCTGACGACGTACTGGTCGCTGAACTTGTAGGTCGGCGACGGCCCGGTGATCCAGCCCGTCTTGCCGTACGTGCTCGGCACCGCGGCCTGCTTCACCGTCGATTCGATCGGCGTCAGGTCGCTCGCGTTGCGCGCGTTGCGCTCCTTCTTCGAGAAGAGGGCGTAGGCCGAGAACTTGTTCCCCTTGAACATCTGGACTTCCGTCTTGAAGTTCTCGGTCTGCAGCAGCGTTTCGTCGGTGTTCAGGCAGTCGTTCACCTGATCGATGGGCGTGGCGAGCGCGACCGACGTGGTCTTCAGCGCCTGGCAATTCGCGGTCGGCTGGTAGAAGCCGACGACGCCGACGTCGATCACGGATTTGCCGAAGGCGCCCCAGAGCCAGGCGCGACCCTTCTTGATCGGTCCGCCGATTTCGGTGCCGTAGTCCTGCACGTCCTGGATCGGATTGCCCGACGAGGCACCCTGCGCTCGAAGCGCATCGTCGATGTTGTTCGACTCGGCTTTCTTGTTGGTGTCGAAGAAACGGGCGCTGCCGCGGAACCGGTCCGAGCCCGCCTTGGTGACGAGGTTGATGCCGACGCCGCCGGTCTGCTGCGTCACGTCGACGCCGCCCGTGTTGACCGTCATCTCCTCGAACATGTCGAAGTCGTAGTAGGTCGGCGACGAGCCGGTGGCGGACAGGTCGGTGATGTCGATGCCGTCGAGCGTCCACTTGTTGTTCTGGGGCACGCCGCCGCGCGACACGTAGCTCGACTGCTGGCCCGACATGTTGCCGCCGATGTTCTCGCGGTCCATCGCGATGCCGGCCGACTGCTGGAGGATGACCCACGGATCGCGGGCCGACGGGATGCTCTGCAGCAACTCGTTGGTGAACGTCTGCTTCGTCCCGGTTTCCTTCGTGTCGACGACCGGGCTCGCGCCCGTCACCGTGATCGTTTCCTGCACGGTCGAGACGCTCAGCTGCGCGTTGATCTGCGCCGAGAAGCCGGCCGTGATGTGGATGCCCTCGTTCACGACGGTCTTGAAGCCGGACAGCTCGAACTTCACCGTGTAATCAGCGACCTCGAGACTCGGAAACTGGTAGGTCCCCGTCTCGCTGCTGATCGCCGTGAGCGGCTGCAGCAGAATCGGGCTGGTCAGCGTCACGGTGACGCCCGGCATCACGGCGCCCGACTGGTCGGTCACCCTGCCGAAGATCTGCCCGGTCGGTTGTTGCGCCGTCGCGAGCGCCGCCGTGGCCAAGAACGCCACGAGCGCCAGGACGATTGCTCGAACTCTCATCCTTCCTCCTAGAAATGACTGATGCGCGAGAAGCTAGTGCCCGGACAGGAACACCGGTTCAAATCGACCACTGTCCGGTACCGATCGAGTATCGAACTCGGCTGGATCGACTGTAAAGCCGGTTTGCGGTGAAAAACGGCTAATTTGCGGATTGATCCAAGTGGTTGGATTAACGCGTGAAGAGCGATGCAAATAGGTGTAGGTCGAGCGCGGCGATCGAGTCGATGGCGAGATCGGCGGGAAGGTTCGCGACGTCGTAGGTTTGCCCGACCGCCACCGTTTTCAGTCCGGCCGCGCGCGCCGACTCGAGACCCCAGCGCGAGTCTTCGATCGCCAGGCATTCGCCCGGGTCGAGCGAATCTCGGACGACGGTGCCGAGGCGGTCGACCGCCAGGAGATACGGATCGGGCGCCGGCTTGCTGCGCCGCGTGTCCTCGGCCGCGACGATCGCCGCGAACAGCGGCGTGAGCTGCTCCCGATCGAGCGTGCGCCGGATCTCCGGTCCGATCGCGCCCGAGGCAATCGCAATCGGCACCGCCGCGGCGGCACGCCGGATCGCGTCGGCCGCGCCGGGAAACAGCACGGATCCGTCGCGCTCGAGCTCCTCCATCGCCAGCGCCTTCATGGCCACGAGATCCGCGATGCGCCGGGCGTCCCATGCGATCGCGCGGTCGCTTGCGATCGCGCGAAACACCCCCACGTCGTCGAACCCGAGATAGCGCGCGTAGTACTCCTCGTCGGAGAGGTGGACCGACTCGGAGGCGAGGACGCGCTGGAACGAGAGACAGTGCAGCGGCTCGCTGTTCGCGAGGACGCCGTCGAAGTCGAAGACGATGGCTTTCAGTGGCATCGAGTCCACGCAAAGGACACAAAGGACACGGAGGACACACAGGATTGGACACGACCTTTCGCCGCGGGCGGCGGCGTCGTGTCCGTTGTATCCGTTGTGGTGATCACGTGTTGGGATGTTTCAGTTTTTCGCCGGCCCGAATCGGAATCTTGAGGCGGTTCTCCGGCGGCGGGATCGGGCACTCGTAGGTGGGGTTGTAGTAACAGTAGGGCGTGTAGGCGCGGTTGAAGTCGACCTCGTAGATGCCCGTCCTGGTCCGCTCGAGATCGATGTACCGGCCGCCGGCGTAGGTTTCCGTGAGGCTCGTCAGATCGTTGAACGGCACGAACAGGCGATCGAGATTGGGCGCGCCGACCTCGACGAACGCCGTCAGCTTCAGCGGCTGTCCCTTCAGCGAGAACTCGAGCGTGCCGACGCGGCGCATTTTGCGCGGCGTTCCGGTGGAGGTGGGCATCTCGACGACCGTCGGGTCGTCGATCACCTTCAGCTGCGCCGGCACGTCGTACTCGGGATCGATCGGGAAGTAGGCGAGCGGCAGCAGCTCGGCGTGCTTGCTCGCAGGAACCGGGTCGTCGCTCTTGGCAAACGACGCGTCCTTGGCGGCGCGATCGGCGGCGATCTTCGAGACGTAGTCCTGCGTCGTTTCCGGCGGCTTGCTGCCGCACGCCGCGCACGCAAGCGCGACGGCTGCGAAGAGACACCACACCGGCCGTCGTCTGTTCGCGATCGTCGTGCCGCCGCGGTCGTCGTGGCTGTCGATCATGCGAAAACGTAGCCGCCCCTCGCGATCGCCGCGTCGGCGAGCTCGCGCCGCAGCTTCACAGTATTGATCGGCGTCACCTTGATCAGGCGCCGCAGGGCCGACACCATCGCCCGCAGCGTGTCGCCGTCGACGGTCGCGGCGAGCGCCTGGCGCGCCGAGGCGTCAATCCGCATCGCGGCATCGTTGACGAAGACGCGCGCCGCCGCGAGGTGCAGCGCCGTCTTCGCGTCGCCGCGCGCGACCGCCGCCTGCGCGCGCAGCACGGCGCTCTCGGCCGAGAAGACGTCCATCAGCACATCGGCGATGTGCATCAGCACCTCCTGCTGCTCGGTCAGCTTGGTCCCGAAGGTCTGCATCGCCAGGCCGAGCAGCATCAAGGCCGTCTTCTTGAACGCGTCGACGGCGCGCCGTTCGTCCGCGAGCGGGGTGTCGTCGGGCGCGGCCATCGACGGCGGGCCCAGCAGTTCGTCCTGCAGCGCCTTCGCCGCGGCGATCAGCGGCAGGTCCCCCTTGAGCGCGCGGCGGACCAGCATGCCGGGAATGAGCAGCCGGTTGATCTCGTTCGTCCCTTCGAAAATGCGGTTGACACGCGCGTCGCGGAAGTGGCGCTCGGCCGGGTAGTCCTTGACGTAGCCGTTGCCGCCGTGGATCTGGATGTTCTCGTCGAGGACGTAGTTCAGCGTCTCGCTTCCCGCAACCTTCGCGATCGACGCCTCGACCGCGTACTCCTCGAACGCCGCCACCGATGCCGACCCGTCCGTCGGCGCGTGCGGCGTCGCGGCGATGCGCGCGTCGACGAGACCGGCGGTGCGGTAGGTGGCGCTCTCGATCGCGTACGACCGGGCGACCATCTCGCCGATCTTGTGCTTGATGGCGCCGAAGTTGCCGATCGGCTGATTGAACTGCCGCCGCGTCGCCGCGTACTTCGCCGATTCGCTGATGACGTGGGCGGCGCCGCCGGCGCACATCGCCCCGAGCTTGAACCGCGCGAAGTTCAGGACGTTGAACGCCACCTTGTGGCCCTTGCCGACCTCGCCGAGCACGTTCTCGGCGGGGACCTTGACGTCCTGGAAGATCAGCGCCGTCGTCGACGAGCCGTGGAGGCCCATCTTGTGCTCTTCCTTGCCGCTCTTCACCCCCCACCCGCGCTCGACGAGAAACGCGGTGAACCCGCCGTCCGCCTGGCCCGCGCCCGCCGACGGGTCGACCTTCGCGAACACCACGAACAGATCCGCGAAGCCGCCGTTGGTGATCCACATCTTCTCGCCGTTGAGCACGAAGCCGCCGTCCGGCTGCCGGGTCGCACGCGTTCTGGCGCCGAGCGCATCCGATCCCGATCCCGTCTCGCTGAGCCCGTACGCGCCGATGATCTCTCCCGTCAGCAGCTTCGGCAGATAGCGGTTCTTCTGCGCCTCCGTGCCGAAGAGGCACAGCGGGATGATCACGAGATTGGCCTGCGCGCCGAACGACGCGCCGAACGACGCCGATCGCGACATCCGATCGCTGACGATGAGGGAGGTCACCTTGTCGAGGGCGAGGCCGCCGTAGGCCTCGGGCACGTCGACGCCGAGCAGGCCGAGCGCGCCGGCGCGCTGGACGAGCGACCGCGCGAGGCCCCAGTCCTTCTGCTCCAGCGTGTCGAGCACCGGCAGCACTTCGTTCGCGATGAACTCCTCGGCGGTCCGCGCGATGAGCCGATGCTCTTCGGTGAGCCGCTCGGGGGTGAAGACGCTGGACGCGTCGGCCGCCTGCAGGAGCCACTCGCCGCCGCGCTGCGCCGAGACTTGAGCGTTGAGCGTTGTCGTCATCACAGCCTCACAGCCTTTCGAAGATCCCGGCGGCGCCCATCCCTCCGCCGACACACATCGTCACCATGCCGTATCGGGCGCTACGGCGTTTCATTTCGTGCAGGAGCGTGGTCGTGAGCTTCGCGCCGGTGCAGCCGAGCGGGTGTCCGAGCGCGATCGCGCCGCCGTTGACGTTCAGGCGGTCGGGATCGATCGGCAGCGCCTTGAGGCAGGCGAGAACCTGCGCGGCGAACGCTTCGTTCAGCTCGATCAAGTCGATCTGATCGAGCGTGAGGCCGGCGAGCTTCAGCGCTTTCCGGATCGCCGGCACCGGGCCGATGCCGAAGCGCTCCGGCTCGACGCCGGCCGTCGCGAAGGCGACGAAGCGCCCCATCGGCGTCAGCCCGCGTTCCTTCGCGCGCTGCGCCGAGGTGAGGACGACCGCGGCAGCGCCGTCGCTCGTCTGCGACGAGTTGCCGGCCGTGACGGTGCCGTCGACGCGGAAGGCCGGCCGCAGCTTCGCGAGCGCTTCCGGCGACGTGTCGCGCCTCGGCCCCTCGTCCGTCGCGAACGTCGTTTCGTGCGTGGCGTGCCGTTGCCGGACGTCGCCGTTGACGAGCCGCGCCGTCAGCGGCACCGTCTCTTCGGCGAACTTTCCGCTGTCGATCGCGGCGAGCGCGCGCCGATGGCTGCGCAGCGCGTACGCGTCCTGCTCCTCGCGCGAGATGCCCGATTCGCGCGCGTGGTTTTCCGCGACCAGGCCCGTGCTCAGATAGACGTCGGGATAGCGATCGATCAGCGTCGGGTTGGGCGCGATCTTGTGGCCGCCCATCGGCACGAGGCTCATCGACTCGGTGCCGCCGGCGACGATCGCGCCGGCGAAGCCGCACATGATCCGTTCGGCGCCGTACGCGATCGCCTGCAGCCCCGACGAGCAGAAGCGGTTCACGGTGACCGCCGACGCCTCCACGGGGATGCCGGCGCGGAGGCTCGCGATGCGGGCGACGTTCATCCCCTGCTCCGCTTCGGGCATCGCGCATCCGAGGATCACGTCGTCGATCTCCGACGGATCGATGCCGGGCGCGCGTTCGAGCGCGGCGGCGATCGCGGTCGCGGCCATCTCGTCGGGCCGCGTGCCGCGCAGCGTGCCGTTCGGCGCCTTGCCGACGGGCGTCCGAACCGCGGAAACGATCACGGCTTCATGCATGCCAATCACCCAACAGGTCTTCGATCGCGTCGGCGACCTCGCTCACTTTGCCGTCGAACAGGTGATCGGCGGCGTCGATCACGACCAGGTCTTTCGGCTCCTCGGCGCCGCCGTAGAACTTCTGCATGTCCTTGAGGGGACAGATCTCGTCGCGCTCGCCGTGGATGAAGAACTTGGCCTTCTCGGAGCGCGCGACCGCGTCGAAGTCGTACTTCGAGACCGGCATCGCGATGCCGATCAGCGTCGTCACGCGCGGGTCCGATGCGCCGACCGTCAGGCCGACATACGAGCCGAACGACATCCCGCCCGTCCACATCGGGACATGCGGATGACGGTCGTGCATGAAGTCGAGCGCCGCGCGGAAGTCGTCCATCTCGCCGGGTCCGTTCGTGAACGCGCCTGCGCTCGCGCCGGCGCCGCGGAAATTGATGCGGAGCACCGCGCAGCCGATCCGGCTGAGCGCCTTCGCCGCCTGATAGACCGCCTTCGTGTGCATCGTGCCGCCGTACTCGGTGTGCGGGTGGCCGAACACGACGGCGGCCCGCACGTCGGGCGGCCGGCCCTGACCGGAGCCGACCGGCTCGTCGAGCAGCGCCTCGAGGCGTCCGAGCGGTCCGGTGATTTCACGCAGCGGCATTGGGGGTTCCGAGCGTCGAGTTGCGGGTGGCCGGGTCGACGAAATCGCGGACGAGCGACGCAAACGCGTCGGGCCGCGTCACCGTCCCGATATGGCCTGTTCGCTCCAGCACACTCGCGCGCGCGCCGGCGATGAGATGGCGATAGGCGATGGAGCCCTCGGCCGGCACGACGAAATCGAGATCGCGTTCGCCGGTGACGACGAGTGTCGGCGCGGTGACGCGCGAACAATCCGGCGTGACGTCGAACGACGTCATCAGCAGCGCGCGGCGCGCCATCGCGGACAGCGACAGTCGCGCGCGGCAGGCGGTCGCGATCGTCGATCGGCGCAGCGCGCGTCGACCCCGGCCGTCCGGAATCGCCGCGGCGACTTCGCGCCGCAGCCGCCAGGGCGATTCGAGCAGGAACAGCGGCCCGAAAATCCACGGCAGGCGCGCGTAGATCCGGTGGCGCGGCCGCAGCGTGAATCCGGGGCCCGGCGTCGACGCGAGCACGAGCGCGGTCGTCCGCGAGGGATGTTGCGCGGCGAACCGCAGCGCCACGAGGCCGCCGAACGACACGCCGACAATCACCGCCCGTTCGACGCCGGCCGCATCCAGCGTGTCTGACACCTGCCGCGCGTAGTCGTCGAGCGATCTCGCATCGTCGCGCAGCGAGAAGGGCAGCGGCCGGAAATCGCGCGACAAGGCGTCGACCGTCGGCTGCATGAACTCCCATCGCCCCTGGATTCCGGGGACGAGCACGAGCGGATTCTCGGATCTCGGTTCCACGTCTCAGTTCCGCAACGGTTTGCCCGTCTTGAGCGTGTGCTGAATCCGCTCCAGCGTCTTTCGCTCGCCGCACAACGTCAGAAACGCCTCACGCTCGAGATCCAGCAGGTACTGTTCGCCGACGGCCGCCTGGTGGGGCAGCGCGCCGCCGGCGATGATCGTGGCCAGCGCACGGCCGATGACGACGTCGTGATCGCTGATCCGGCCGGCGCGCCACGCGAGGTGGACGCCGAGCTTCAGCGCGGCCAGCACGCTCTCGCCGCCGACCGGAATCGCGGCGCGCGGCTGCGGCTTGCGGTAGCCCTCGCGCACGCGCTCGAGCGCCAGCGCTTTCGCCGACTCCAGCAGCCGATCGCGGTTCATGGAGACGCCGTCCGCGTCGCGCAGGAAGCCGAGCTGGCGCGCGTGCGCCGCGCTGGTCGACACGGTGCCGAACCCGAGCAGCTCGAACACCTGCTGCGCGTACGGCAGGAGGTCGCCGCGCGGGTCCTCGACGGCGCGCGCGTACATCTCCTTCGTGCCGCCGCCGGCGGGCACGAGGCCGACGCCGACCTCCACCTGGCCCATGTAGGTTTCGGCGGCCGCCTGCACCCGATCGCCGTGGATCGCGATCTCGCACCCGCCGCCGAGCGTCAGCCCGTTGGTGGCGACGACGACCGGCACGTCCGCGAACCGAAGCGCCTGCGTCGCGTTCTGGAAGCCGCGCACCATCAGGTCGACTTCGTCCCAGTTGCCCTCCTGCGCTTCGAGCAGGAGCAGCATCAGGTTCGCGCCGGCCGAGAAATGCTGCGCGTCGGTGCCGACCACGAGGGCCGCGAAGTTCGCGGCGGCCTCGGCGACGCCCGCGTGGAGCATCTGCACCGTGTCGGCGCCGATCGCGTTCATCTTCGAGTGCAGCTTGACGTAGAGCACGCCGTCGCCGAGATCGACGAGGCTCGCGCCGGCGTTGCTCTTCACCACGCGCGCGTCTTCGCGCAGCGCGGGCGCCCGCGATCCGGCGAGTGCGTCGCGCAGCTCGAGCGGACCGAGCTCCCAGCCGAAGCCCCACTTCATCGCGCGATCGACATCGGCGGGCGCGTACGCTACGTCCGGCGCGATCGTCGCCGCGTACTCGATCGTCGGGCCGAGCGTCGCCCGCAGGAACGCGCCGGCCTTGTCGCGCGCCTCGAAGATCGCCTTCGTCCGTTCGGCGACGTCCTCGATGCTGCGCGCCATCTCGAGCGATGCGAGCCGCGCGGGCTGCTTCGGCCGGTACTCGAGCGTCTTCGGATCGAGCGTCAGGATCTCCTTGCCCGCCTTCTTGTAGAACCCCTGGCCCTTCTTCTCGCCGATCCATCCGCGCGCGATCATCTCGTGGACGAACGCCGGCAGCTCGAGGTCGAGGTTCTTCGCGACGTGCGCCAGGATATCGATCCCGGCGATGTCCATCGTGCGGAACGTGGCGCTCTTCGGCCGGCCGAGGGCCGGCCCGGTGATCGCGTCGATCTCTTCGATCGTGTACTCGCCCGACTCGAGCGCCCGGAGCACCTGCGCCACGCCGAAGATGCCGATCCGGTTCGCGATGAAGTTGGGCGCGTCTTTCGCGACGACGACGCCCTTGCCGAGCTGCACGTCGAGGAACGCCTTCATGTCGTCGGCCACGGCCGGATCGGTGTCGGCCGTCGGAATCAACTCGACGAGGTGAAGATAGCGCGGCGGATTGAAGAAGTGGGTGCCGAGAAAATGGCGCCGGAAGTCGTCGCTGCGGCCCTCCGCGATCGTGCGCACCGGAATGCCCGAGGTGTTCGTGCTGACGATCGACCCCGCGCGCCGGCACGCGTCGACCCGTTCGAGCAGCGGCCGCTTGACGTCGAGTTGCTCGACGACGGCCTCGACGATCCAGTCGACCGCGGCGATCCTCTGGAAGTCCGCGTCGAACCCGCCGGTGGTGATGAGAGCGGCCGTTTCTCTGGTGAAGAACGGATCCGGCTTCATCGCGCGCGCGCGCGTCAGCCCCTGCGCGGCCAGTTCGCCGGTCAGGTCCAGCAGCAGCACCGGCAGGCCGGCGTTCGCGACGTGAGCGGCCAGTTGCGCGCCCATCGTCCCCGCGCCGAGGACGGCGACCGAGCGGATCGCCTTCATCGGCCGCGGCCTTTCGGACCTGCCGCGACGCCGTTGACGAACAGGTCGAGCACCGCGTCGGCTTCGGGCTCGAGCGCGTAGCGCCGCTTGCTGAGGATCCAGTTGGTCGCCATTTCGTCGAGCGCGCCGAAGAGCACCTTCGCGGCGACGGTCGGCTTCACGTCGTCGCGGAACGCGCCGTCGCGCTGCCCGTCGGCGATGGCGTCTCGGATGAGGCCGAGATAATCGCGCAGCAGCGTGGACGAGAAGCGCTCCATGAATTTCGTCGACTGCCGCAGTTCCACCTGGAAGACGATGGCGAGGTTGCGGTCGCGTCCGAGCCGGCCGAGGTGGAGCCGGGCGAACTGGCGGAGCCGCTCGCGCGGATCGCGGGTCCGCTCCAGCACCTGTCGTCCTTCCTCCAGCGCCACGCGCATGCTGCGCTCGAAGATCGAGACGAGGAGGTCGTCCTTGCTGCGGAAGTAGAGGTAGACGGTGCCGGCGGCGACGCCGGCGGCGCGGGCGACGTCGGCGACCTGCGCGTTGAAGTAGCCGCGGTCGGCGAACACGTCGATGGCGGCGCGCAGGATCGCGTCGCGCTTCGGCAGCGGCTGGACGTCGGCTTTCGAGCGGCGATGGACGGCGGGCAGCGCCATGAAAGTGAATGAATAGTCATTCAGTCCGGCGCCGCCTGTCAAGAGCCGCCGCCGGTCAGCGCCACCTCGTCAATATCGTCTCGCGATCGAAGAGCGCGACGCTGACGGCGACGAGCAGCAGCCAGACGAGCAGCAGCGCGAGCCCGACCGCCAGCAGCACCGGTGCGGTGAGCGGCATCGCGCCGAAGAACTGCGCGACGAAGATGGCGGTCACCGGCAGGACGATCAGGACGCCGAACTGCTGCGCCGTCCGCGCGTCGTTCACACGGGACGAGATGACGATGGCCGTCTGGAGCGACGCGAGCGCGGTGGCCGGGCCGACGATCGCAATCAGGACCAGCGTTCGCGCGGTCGCCATCGCTCCGAAAACGCCCGGGTGCGCGAACAGCGCGATTCCGGCGACGTAGAGCGCCAGCCCGACCGCCGAGATCGCCAGGGTGGGCACGAGCGCGCCGAGAACCTTGGCCATCAGGAGCTCGAGGGTCGTGACCGGCGTCGCGAGCAGCGGCTCGAGCGTGCGCGCCTGCTTCTCGCCGACGACCGCGTGCGCCGCGAGCGACATCGCGGCGGTGATGGGCGTCAGCAGGAACAGCAGCAGAAACTGCTGGAAGAGAAACGTCTCGACCGCGATGTCGGGGGCGATCGCCGCATGCGGCGCGATCGCGGCGCCGAGGCGCGCCAGCGCAGGATCCTCGCCGAGCGGCTGGCCCGTCATCGCCGGCACGACGAGGACGACCGCGAACGGGATGACGAGCGACACGATCGTGACCAGCGCCACCGGCGCGAGCGCCCCGCGATTGCGGGCGATGTCGAGGAATTCCTTCGCGAGCAGCGCGCGGAGTCTCATGGTTTGACGAGCCGCAGGTAGACGTCTTCGAGCGCCGGCATCTCGGGCCGGACCTCGGTGATCTGCGCGCCGGCGGCGACGAGCGCCGCGATCACTCCCGGCGTTTCCTCTTCGCCGTGCCGCAGCTGGATGGTCAGGCAGCCGCGGTCGACGTGCGCGCGCTCCGGGCCCAGCGCGGCGACGTAGGTCGACGGGTCGCCGAGCACGCGCACCAGCAGCCTCCCCGTCGTCAGTCGTCGGCGCAGCGCGGCGGGAGCATCGATGGCGAGCAGGCGTTGCTGCAGCACGGCGACGCGATCGGCGAGGCGCTCGGCCTCGTCCAGATTGTGGGTCGACACGAGGACCGCGCAGCCGGCGGCGCGCCGCTCCTCCAGCAAGTGGCGGACGCTGCGCGCGATCGCCGGATCCAGACCCGACGTCGGCTCGTCGAGCAGCAGGATCGTCGGGTCGTGCAGCAGCGCGCGTGCGATGGCGACCTTCTGGCGCATCCCTTTCGACAGCTCGGCGGCGCGATCCGACGCGTGATCCGCGAGCTCGAACTGCCGCAGCGCGCGATCGATGCGCGACTCGCCGTCGGCGATGCCGAAGATTCGCGCATACACGCGCAGGTTCTCGCGCACCGTCAACCGATCCCACAGGCCGGGCGATTCGGTCAGAAATCCGATGCGCGCGCGGAGCGCGGCGCCGGTCGATCGGGTGAGCGGCACGCCGGCGAGCGCGACCGATCCGCGCGTCGGCGCGATCAACCCCGCCAGCATCCGCATCGTCGTCGTCTTGCCGGCGCCGTTCGGTCCGAGGAGCGCGAGGATTTCGCCGGCGCGAACCTCGAACGTCACGGCGTCGACGGCCGTCCGGCCGCCGAACTCGCGCGTCAACGCCGCGGCTGCAATCATTCGGTCGGGAACTCGAAGAGGCCGGGTGTGACGAGGAGCCGTCCGCGCGGGCCGAAGAACAGGCTGTTCGGCGCGACGACCCCCGCGGCCTGGAACCGGACGACGCGCGCTTTGTCCCCCTCGCGATCGAACACGTACGTGTAGGGGACGAGCAGCGAGATCCAGAGGCGGCCGTCGGCGTCGGCGGCCGCGCACCGAATCGTCGGCGTCACGATCGGATACTCGCCGCCGGCGTCGCGGCGCGTCGGCCACGTCGTCGGCAGCGTCGACACCGCTTCGTCGACTTCGCGCCCTTCGATGTGGCGCTCGAACAGCAGCGTGCCGTCGCGGCCGTACTTCCGCAGCAGCGGCTCGCCCGTCTGGAACACGAACCAGAGCGTCCCGTCCGCGTTCGGCACGGCAAGGCCGCTGTTCAGCGCCAGGTGCAGCTGGCGATCGTCTTCGTGGCCGGTCCCGCGGAGGCGGCCCACGGTGCGAACCGTCGATCCGTCGAGCGCGTATTCCGTCACGAGCGAGCCGTTCTCCGGCTGCGACAGCAGGATGCTGCGGCCGGTGAACTGCAGCGACCCGATGCCGTTCATCACGTAGTTCTCGAACACCACGCGCGGCGTGTGGCGCTGCGGCAGCGTGAAGCCGCCGCTGCGAAACCCGGCGGGCGTGAAGATCTGGATCCGCTCGCGATTGTCCGGCGCGTCGGCGACGGCGAACGTGCCGTCGGGCGCCACCGCGAACGCGGTGGGATCGATGATGCGGCCCGGTTCGGCCCCGATGTGCACCACTTCGCGCGCGCCCGACTTGTCGGCGTCGATACCGAACACCACGTGCGAGCGGCGGTCGAAGACGAAGTACTGGCCGGACGCCGACTGCTGGAACCCGGTGGGGTCGCGGAACCGGCCGGCGATGTGCGCGGGAACCGCGTCGACGGAGCGAATCGTGGTCGGGACGAGCGGGACGAGCGGGACGAACGCCACGACGAGGAGCGCGCAGACGACGCGCACGGCTAGTACCGCGCGGTTTCTCGAATCGCCTTCAGGATGTCGGCCGATTGCGGCAGGATCGCTTCCTCGAGATCCGGACAGTAGGCGACCGGCACGTTCTTCGCGCCCACGCGGCGGACCGGCGCGTCGAGGTGCTCGAAGAGCTCGCTCGAGACGCGCGCCGCGATCTCGGCGCCGAACCCGCACATCAGCTGATCCTCGTGGGCGACGACGATGCGGTTCACGCGCTTGACGTGACCGGCGATCGCGTCCCAGTCGTACGGCACGATCGTCCGCAGATCCAGCACCGCCACGCTGATGTGATCCTTCTCCGCCTGGTGCGCCGCGACGAGCGTGCGCTGCACGAGCGCGCCCCACGTCACGACGAGCACGTGATCCCCTTCGCGTTTCAGGGCCGCGCGGCCGAACGGAATCATGAATTCCTTGCCTGGGTACTCGCCCTTGTTGTACGTCTGGCGGTACAGGTGCTTGTGCTCGAGAAACAGCACCGGGTCGTCGCATCGGATCGCCGTGCGCAGCAGGCCGGCGGCATCGACGGCGTTCGACGGGAACGCGATTCGGATGCCGGGGCAATGGGCGAAGATGCTCTCGCCCGACTGGCTGTGGTACGGGCCGCCGCCGCGCAGGTAGCCGCCGATCGGCGTGCGGATCACAACGGGGCACGACCACCGGTTGCCCGATCGGTACCGCATCATCGTCAGCTCGTCGCGGATCTGCATCATCGCCGGCCAGATGTAGTCGAAGAACTGAATCTCGACGACCGGCTTCAGACCGCGCGCCGCCATGCCGATCGCCCGGCCGACGATGTTCGCTTCGGCGAGCGGCGAGTTGAACACGCGGTCGTCGCCGTAGAGGCGCTGCAGGCCGTGCGTCAGCTTGAACACGCCGCCCTTGCCGGGGACGAGGGGCAGCGCCTCCTTCTTGCTCGCGTCCGCGACGTCCTCGCCGAAGACGATGATGCGCGGATTGCGCGCCATCTCGTCCTTCAGCGTGCGGTTGATCGCGGCGACCATCGTGTCCGGCTTCCCCTCGGGCTGCGCCGGCGTGTCGAACGCCGACGAGGTCGGGTCCACGTCGGGCGAGTACAGCCACAGTTCGGCGGTGTTCTTCGCCGGCTTCGCCGCCTTCAGCGCCTGCTGCGCCGCGTCGTCCACGTCGCGATCGAGATCCGCACCGATCTTCGCGAGGTCGTCGTCGCTGGCGAGCTGCTCGGAGACGAGGAACTGTGCGAACCGGCGAAGCGGATCGCGCCGCGCTTCCGCCTCGCGCTCCGCCGGCGGCTTGTACAGCTTCTCGTCGTCGGACAGCGAATGGGAGTACGGACGCGTGACGCGCGCGTGGACGAACGCCGGACCCTTGCGAGCGCGTGCGTAGGCGACTGCGGCGCGCATGGCGCGCAGGCTGGAGAAGAAATCCGTGCCGTCGATCGAGTCGACGTGCAGCCCCGGAAACGACCGCACGAGCCGCGAGATGTCGCCGCCGGGCGTCTGCACTTCGACGGGCACCGAAATCGCGTAGCCGTTGTCCTCGACGACGAAGACGACCGGCAGGAGTTTCGTGCAGGCGGTGTTCAGCGCTTCCCAGAACTCGCCTTCGCTCGACGCGCCGTCGCCGAGCGAGACGTAGGTGACTTCGTCGGCGTGGTGGCGCGTGTCGCGGTCGGACAGGTCGGTGACGCGGGTGTAGATGACGCCGGCCTCCGCCGCGCCGACGCCGTGCAGCACCTGCGTGCCCGTCGGGCTCGAACCGGAGATGATGTTGAGCGCCGTGTGGCCCCAGTGCGAGGGCATCTGGCGGCCGCCGGAGTTCGGGTCGTCCTGCGCGCCGACGGCCGCGAGCAGCATGTCGAGCGGCGTCATCCCGAGCTGCAGGCAGAGCGCGCGATCGCGGTAGTACGGGCAGAACCAGTCGTAGCCCGCTTTGAGCGCGAGGCCGGCCGCGACGCCGATCGCTTCGTGCCCCGCCCCGCTGATCTGAAAGAAAATCTGGCTTTGCCCTTTGAGCTGGATCTCCTTGTCGTCGAGCTTTCTCGACAGGAGCATGCAGCGGTAGGCTGCGAGCAGGTCGTCGCGGGAGAGGCCTTCGTAGTCCTTCGCGGCCGCCGCGTCCCGCCCGTTCAGGACGGCCTTCATTCCGGACCCAAAGTATCACATGGTATATGCTCGACGCCATGAGCACTGAGACGGTTCGCCTGCATCGGTGGGACGAGATCGCGCTGGAAAAAGTGACCGAAATGCTCTCGCGCAAAATCGTCACCGGCGCGCGCGAGATGATCGCGCAGATCTACCTGAAACGCGGCTGTCTCGTGCCGATGCACTCGCACGAAAGCGAGCAGATGACCTACATCCTGCAGGGCGCGCTCAAGTTCCAGATCGGCGGCGAGGAGATCACCGTCCGCGAAGGCGAAGTGCTCCACATCCCGTCGTGGGTCGAGCACCAGGCGGAAGCGCTCGAGGACACGTTCGAGCTCGACGTGTTCAGCCCGATCCGCCAGGACTGGCTCGACCACACCGACGATTACTTCCACCGATGATCATCCTGCTCCTCGTCATCGCGGCGCTGATCGTCTGGGCCATCGCGAGCTACAACCGGCTCGTGACGCTGCGCAACCAGGTGCTGAACGGGTGGCGGCAGATCGACGTGCAGCTGAAGCGGCGGCACGATCTGGTCCCGAATCTCGTGAACGCGGTGCGCGGATCGATGGACTTCGAACGCGACACGCTGACCGCCGTGATGGAGGCGCGCGCCAAGGCGATCAGCGCGACCGGGCCCGCCGACGCGGCGCAGAAGGAAGGGCAGCTGACGCAGGCGGTCGGCCGGCTGCTGGCAGTGGCCGAAAACTATCCGACCCTGAAGTCGAGCGACAACGTGCGCGCGCTGCAGGAAGAGCTCGCGTCGACGGAGAACAAGGTCGGCTTCGCGCGCCAGTTCTACAACGACATCGCGACGCAGTACAACACGGCGCAGCAGGTGTTTCCGACGGCGATGTTCGCGAGCGTGTTCGGCTTCAGGCCGGCGGAGCTCTTCGAGATCGCCGACGCGCACGACCGCGACGTGCCGACCGTCGATCTCTCGCGCCATTGATCACCGCTTTTGGACCTCTACAGTCAGCAGCGCGCGAACCGGCGCAGAACGTGGGTGATCATGGCGGCGTTCGTCGCCTTCCTGCTGCTGCTCGGTGCCGGGTTCGACTCCTTGTACATCGGCGGTCTGGGCGGCGGTGTGCCGTTCGGATCGATGCTGGCGCTCGGCGTCGGGTCGATCGGCGCCGTCGCGAGCTACTACACCGGCGACCGCGCCGTGCTGCTGTCCAGCGGCGCGCGGCCGATCGGCGAGGTGGAGGCGACCGCCAGTGACGCCGACAGGCTGAAGCTGCGGCAGCTCGAGAACGTGGTCGACGAGATGGCGATCGCCGCGGGCATCCCGCGTCCGCCGGTGTACATCGTCCCGGATTCGGACCCGAACGCGTTCGCGACGGGGCGCGGCCCCGGCAAGGCGTCGATCGCGGTGACGCGCGGCCTGCTCGACACGCTCGATCGCGAGGAGCTGCAGGGCGTCGTCGCGCACGAGTTGAGCCACGTCCGCAATCTCGACACGCGGGTCATGACGATCGTGGCGGCGCTCGTCGGCGCGGTGGCGTTGCTGGCGGACTGGGCGCGCCGCGGCATGTGGTACGGCGGAGGACGGCGCCGCGACAACGATCGCAGCGGCGGCAGCGGCGCGGCCGGCGCGATCTTCTTCGTCATCTGGATCGTCGCCATCATCCTCGCGCCGCTCGTCGCGCAGGTGCTCGCGATGATGGTGTCGCGCAAGCGCGAGTACCTGGCCGACGCCTCGGGCGCCGAGCTGACGCGCAACCCGCTCGGCCTGGCGCGAGCGCTGGAGAAGATCGAGTCGGCGGTGGAGCCGACGCGCGCGATCAAGCAGGGCTCGGCGCATCTGTGCATCGCCGATCCGCTGGGACGCGCGGCCAACGTCGCGGGCGAGCACGGGTGGTCGACGCTCTTCGCGTCGCATCCACCGATGGCGGCGCGGATCGCCGCGCTGCAGCAGATGGCGTATCAGTTCGGAGGAGGACACTGATGGCGGTGGATCGGCGCGCCGCGGGGCTGACCGTGCTGCGGATCTGCATCGGCCTGTTCTTCCTGTTCGAAGGCCTCGGGAAGATCCGATGGTTCGCGAACCCGGCGATCCTCGGCAATCAGCTCAACGGCTGGGCGGCGTCGGTGCCGGAGCATTCGTGGAGCGCGCGCTACCTGTCGGCGATCGCGCTGCCGTATGTCGGCTATTTCGCGCGTCTCGTGCCGCTCGGCGAGCTCGCCTCGGGCGTCGCGCTGATCCTCGGCGTCTGGACGCCGCTCTTCGCCTTCGTCGCCTTCTTCATGGCGCTGAACTTCGAGTTCGCGAGCGGCGTGCTGTTCAAGTCCGCGTGGCTGACGAACCCGTACGGTCTGCCGGTGCTGGGCGCCACGCTGGCGCTGGCGCTGGGCGGGACGCGTTTGCCGTGGAGCCTACGGCGCGCAGGGTCCGCGCGTGCCACAAAAGCAGCGCGCAGTTCATGACGGCGACGACGACCGTCGCGTCGACGATCGTGATGCCGCGCGGGATCGCGTAGCCGACGCCGTTGCCGAATCCGTAGAACAGATTCAAGTTGAGCGCGACGATGGCGGTCGCGCCGATTGCGATCGGCCGGAACGCGCGCTCCTCGGCGCTCGCGAGGACGAGCAGCGGCACCGCGGCGAACAGATGGTTCTCGTGCACCTGTGCCGACAGCGTACTGTAGGCGTGGACGAGAAAGGCCGCGAGCCCGGCGACCACGCCGACGGTGCGCGCGCGGCGAGCGGTCCACAGCGCCCAGGCGGACGCGACGGAGGTCAGCGCGAGGCCGACGAGGCGCGGGTTGGGATACCCGATCTCGATCATGCGGGAGATGCCGAGAATCCGCGTCGGCATCGTAAAGGCCGTCCACGCGCCGAGGTCGTGCATCGACGCCTTCGCGCGGACCACATACCCGACGATCCACCACAGATTGCAGGCGTTGGCCGACACCATGTCGTGCGTCGCCAGCCGCGACAGCGCCTGGATCATGTTCGGGAGGCCGCCGGCGGCGGCGACGGGTAAGGTCGCCAGGACGACAACCATCGTTGCGCCCGCCAACACCCGTGCCATCGCGGTACCTGGTACGTGCCAGGTACGTACCTGGCACGTACCAGGTACCGCGAGGAGGACGGCCGGGGCGACGAACACCGCCTGCGCCTTCGTCATGATCGCAGCGCCGATCAACGCGCCGGCGACGAACGGATAACCGCCGACGGCCATGACGATCGCGGCCGCCGCCGGCAGGACGTACATCGGATCCAGATAGCCGAGCACGGCGCCGTTCATGATCACCGCAGGATTCAGCCAGTACGCCACCACCGGCCCGCGCCGTCCGACCCAGATCGCGAGCAGCAGCGCGAAGCCGACATCGGCCGCGAGCGGCGCGAGCCTCACGAAGACGTTCAACGCGTCGCTGTTCGGGAACCGCCCGTTCGACCACGCGCGATACAGCCGGCCGACGGCGCCGAGCTCGTACAGCGTCAGCGGCGGATAGTCGACCGGCGCGTCCGCGCCCGCAAACGTCAGGACGCGACGCTCGGGCGGCGAGCCGCCGACGCCGTACAGCGCGCCGACCGGGCCGCGCGCCGCGTTGAACATCCAGATCTTCCAGATCGTCGTGTCGCCCGTGCCGGGCCAGGACAGTGCGACGAGACGCACGAAGAGCCCTGCCGCCAGCGCCAGCGCAACGGTCGTGCGGGAAGGAGACAACTCGAGGCTAGTGTACGCGCCGGTCCCAGTCGTCCGCGCGACCGCCCGAGTAGACGTCGAACTTGCGCCGCACGCGGTTGATCTTCCACTTCAGGTACCGGTACTTCAGCTCCGAGATCGGATGCATGCGCGCGCTCTTGAGGAACAGAGACGCGACGAGGAGGCCGCCGAGATGTGTCGCGTTGGCGACGCCGCCCGCATCGCCGAGAGACGACACGAACGCGATCGCGCCCATGATCGCGACGAACACTTTCGCCGGGATCGGGAACACGAAGTACATGTAGATCGGCCGATCCGGGAAGTACAGGGCGTACGCCAGCAAGAGGCCGTAGATGGCCCCGGACGCGCCGATGATGATCGCATGCTGCAGCTGCTGCGCGAAGCCGAACGGCAGCAGCGAAAACACCACCGTCAGCGCACCCGCCCCGACGCCCGTGACGAAGTAGAACTTCAGGAAGTAGCGTGTCCCCCAGATCCGTTCCAGCTCAGCGCCGAACATCCAGAGCGCGAGCATGTTGAAGAGGATGTGGAACAGCCCGCCGTGGAGAAACATGTAGGTGACGAGCTGCCACACCCAGAATCCGCGGAGTACGAAAACCGGACGCAGACCCAGCACGTCCGTCACGATCGGAAAGAAAATCTGGGCGAGGAACAAAACGACGTTCGCGCCGATGATGGCCTTGAGCGCAGTGGAAACGGGGCCGGGACCGAACGAAAACGACGACGCGTATCGGGAGGGCGAGCGGCGCATCAGAAAAACCGAATCGTAGGACGCAACTTTTGTACCTTGCAGCCACGCACGCGCTGAACGCGGCGATGGCCTCCGCTACGTGCCCGCCAGCTTTTCCCGGACGCGCTCGTTGACGACCTTGCCGTCAACGGTCTGGCCGGCCAGCTTCGCCATCGCGGCTTTCATGACCTTGCCCATGTCCTTCGGCGATGTCGCGCCGGTTTCGGCAATTGCGTCGACGATCGCCCGGTCGATCACGGCCGGGTCGGCGGCCGGCGGCAGATAGCCTTCGAGGACGCGGATCTCCGCCGCTTCCTTGTCGGCCAGGTCCTGGCGGCCGCCCTTGACGAACTGTTCGATGGAATCGCGCCGCTGCTTCACGAGCGAGTTGACGACCTGGCGCGTGTCGCCGTCGTCGAGCGCGCGGCCGCGCTCGACCTCCTTGTTCATCAGCGCCGCTTTCAGCATGCGCAGCGCACCGAGACGAAGCGTGTCGTGCTGCCGCATCGCGTTGGCCATCGCGGCGTTCACCTCGTCGATGAAGGCCAACGGCTACGCGCCTTCGCGGCCGTCGCCGTTGGGTCGACGCACCGGCTGGCCGGGCTGATTCGGCTGCTGGCCCGGCTGCTGCGGCGCCGGCGCGATCATTCCAGGCACGGCGACGCCGCCGAACGGCGCCGTCGGAACCGCGGCCGGCTGCTGCGACTGCGGCTGCCCCACCTGCGGCTGCGCCTGATTGAACGGCTGCGGCATCGCGGCGGGCGCGCCCTGCGGGTTGACGATCTGCGGCGGCGGGAACTGGTTGAAGATCGGCCCGCGCGGCACGCCGGGCGGCATCGCCACCGGCGGCTGCGGCCGCTCGTCGTCGACGTCGTCGTCGGTCGGCGCCGGCATCGGCTGCGGCATCATCGTCGGCGTCGGCATCGGCGCCGCGGCGGCGCTGACGGGCGGCCGGGGCGCGGCGCTCGTCGGCATCACCACGATGCGCTCGAACTGCGACGCGTTGAGGCCGGCCGACACCGCACGCGGCGCGGCGATGAAGCCGCTGACCGACCGGAGCAGCACGTCGAGCGCCTCCGCTTCGGGGACGTTCGTCAGCTCGATGGTCTGCGGACCGCCGGGAATGCGCTCGACGTTGACCACTTTCGTCTGGCCGACCCGGGCCCACTCGGTGAGAATCTGGCGAACGGTCGCGTCCTTGGCGACGATGGACACGCGGCCGTTTTGAATCGTGACTTTGACGTCGGCCGACGCGATGGAACTGGTCAGCGCGACCGCCGACAGGGCGATGATGCCGGTGCGCAAGAACTTCATGGGCGTCCTGCCAGTATACGGTTCTCCCCCCGGGGCCGCCTAGTTCTTCCGGAAGTAATCGATGACCTGCGACAGGATGTCGTCGAGGTCGTTTTTCGCCTTGTAACCGATGAGCGCCTCGATGCGGCTCAGGTCGGGGACGCGCCGCGGCATGTCTTCGAACCCAGACTCGTACGCCTGGTCGTACGGAATCAGCCTGATCGGCGACTTCGACCCGCTCAGCGCCCGCACGCGTTCGGCCAGCTCGAGGATCGTCACCTCCTGCGTGTTGCCGATGTTGATGACCTTGCCCACCGCCTGCGGCTCGGCCACCAGCTTCAGCAGCGCGCCGACGACGTCGTGCACGTGCGTGAACGACCGCGACTGCGTCCCGTCGCCGAAGACGGTGATCGGCTCGCCGGCCAGCGCCTGGCGGACGAAGTTCGGGATCACCATTCCGTACTGGCCGGTCTGGCGCGGCCCCACGGTGTTGAAGAAGCGGACGATGATGACGGGCAGCTTCTTCTCTTTCCAGTACGCGAGCGCGAGGAACTCGTCGATCGCCTTGCTGCACGCGTACGCCCAGCGGTGCTTGGGCGTCGGGCCGAGCACGAGGTCCGAGTCCTCCCGGAACGGAAATTCGTTGCTCTTCCCGTACACCTCTGAGGTGGAGGCGACGACGACCAGCTTCTTCTTCTTGTTCGCGTGCTTCAGGACGACTTCGGTCCCGTGCACGTTGGTCTCGATGGTGTGCACCGGCTGCTCGACGATCAGCTTCACGCCGACGGCGGCAGCGAAATGAAAGACGACGTCGCTGCGGTCGATCAGCTCGGCGAGCAGCGGCTCGTTGTCGACCGAGTCGATGAAGTACTCGAATCCCGGCCGCCCCTTCAGGTGCGCGATGTTGTCGATCGATCCGGTCGACAGGTTGTCGAGGATCAGCACGTCGTGTCCGCCCGCGAGCAGAGCCTCCGACAGATGAGAACCGATGAAGCCGGCGCCGCCGGTGATCAACGCACGCACGCAGTCTGTCCTTTCCTGAACGACGCGATCGCCGACGCGACCTCGTCGACGTCGCCGTCGCCGAGCGCCGGCGAGAGCGGCAACGACAGCACCTCGTCGCACGCACGGTCGGCGTGCGGACACTGGGCCGGCGCGGCCGCCGCGAGCGCCGGCTGCCGCGGAATCGGCACGGGATAGTGAATGAGCGTTTCGACGCCCCGCGCGGCGAGATGCGCCTGCAGCGCGGCGCGCTCGCTGCTTCGTACGACGAAGAGATGATAGACGTGGCCGGGGTCGAAGACGGCGGGCACGTCGACGGGCGCCCCGGCGAGCGCCGCCCGGTACCGGTCGGCGAGCGCGCGGCGCCGCGCGGTCCATGCGGCGAGCCGCGGCAGACGCGCGCGCAGCACCGCCGCCTGCAGCTCGTCGAGCCTGGAGTTCACGCCGAAGGTCTCGTGGTGATACCGGTCGGACTGGCCGCCGTTGCGCAGCCGGCGAAGGCGATCCGCGAGGGCGCGATCGCTCGTAATCACCGCGCCGCCGTCGCCGAGCGCCCCGAGATTCTTCGTCGGATAGAAGCTGAAGGCGCCGGCAATCCCGATCGTTCCGACCGGACGTCCGTTCGCCGTCGCCGCGTGCGCCTGACAGCAGTCCTCGACGAGCGCGAGCCGGTGACGCGTCGCGACCGCGCTCAACGCGTCCATGTCGGCCGGCTGGCCGTACAGATGGACGGGAAGGATCGCCTTCGTGCGCGGCGTGACGGCCCGCTCGACCTGCTGCGCGTCGAGCGTCAAGCGCTCCGGATCGATGTCGGCGAAGACGGGGCGCGCGCCGCACATCATCACCGCCAGCGCCGAGTAGGCGGCCGACAACGGCGCGGTGATCACCTCGTCGCCCGCGCCGACGTCGAGCGCGCGCAGGACGAGCGCGATCGCATCGGTTCCGGTGCCGACGCCGACGGCGTGGGCCGCGCCGCTGGCGGCCGCGAACTCGGCCTCGAAGGCCTCGACTTCGGGCCCGAGCACGAACCAGCCGCGCGCGACGACGCGATCGATCGCCGCGCGGACATCGGCGGCGTCCCCGCCGGTCGGCGCGAGCGACATGAACCGGATCATTCGGCGACGTACCTATCGAAATGCCGCCGGTAGAACTCCACGGTGCGGCACAGGCCCTCGCGGAGCGGCACGGTGGGCGTCCATCCGGTCGCGCGCGTGAACCGCGTCGAATCGGCGTAGAAGTCGCCGATGTCGATCGCTTTCTGTTCCGGCGGCCATTCGACGTAGGTCACCGACCCCGACCTGGCGACGTCGACGAGCAGCGCCGTGAGATCGCGGTGGCTGATCGCGCCGTCGCCGCCGACGTTGAAGACCTCGCCGTTGCAGGCGTCCTCGGCGCCGGCGCGCAGGAACGCGTCGGCCGCATCGTCGACGTAGACGAAGTCGCGCAGCTGCGAACCGTCGCCGTAGATCTGGATCGCCTTGTTCTCCATCGCGAGGCGGATGAACCACGCGATGAAGCCCTGGCGGTTGTGCTTGATCAGCTGGCGCGGCCCGTAGACGTTCGTCAGCCGCAGCGAGCACGCGCGGATGCCGAACACGTTGTTGTAGACGAGATGGTAGTACTCGCCGGCCGCTTTGTTGATGCCGTTCACGTCGGTCGGCCGCACCAGATGCGTTTCGTCCACTGGCAGCGTGGCCGGATGGCCGTACACCTGTCGCGTGCCGGCGAACACCAGCTTCACGCCGCGATTGTTGTAGCGGCACGCCTCGAGGATCGTCAGCTGGCTCCGGCAGTTGATCTCGAGATCCGTGTACGGATCGCGCATGCTGTCGACGTGGCTCACCTGGCCGGCCAGGTTGAAGATCACGTCGCGATCCCGCACGAGATAGTTCATCGTCGTCTGCTGCCGGATGTCGGCGACGTTGACGCGGACGCGGTCGGCGATGCCGTCGATGTTGAACAGGTTGCCGCCGTAGTCGGGGATCAGCGAATCGACCAGGAGGATGTCGGCGCCGAGATCGACAAGCTGGCGCGCGAGGTTGCTGCCGATGAATCCGAGGCCTCCGGTGATCATCACGCGGCGGCCGCGGTAGAACGCGCGGTAGTCCACGTTCAGGGGCGCGCGACGAGCGGCGTCGCGCCGGGGCGCAGGTGCCTGCGCAGGACGACCAGCTCGAACCAGAGGCGCATCACGTCGACGCCCGTCTTGGCGATGCGCCGGAAGTTGAAGAACTGCGACTTGCCGAACGCGCGATGGTAGTGATGGACCGGGACTTCGACGATCGTAAACCCGCCGTCGGTGATCTTCTTCATCATCTCGAGGCAGATCACGCCGCTCGTTTTCTCGAGGTTGATGCGTTCGAAGATCCGCCGCCGCATCAGGCGGAAGTCGCAGTCGACGTCCCGCACCGTCAGCCCGAACAGCACGCTGACGATGTGGTGGTACACGCGGCCGATGACGATGCGGTGGAACGGATCGGAGCGGCTGATCTTGTAGCCGTTCACCAGGTCGACCCCGTCGGCCATCCGCGCCCAGAGGACCGTCAGCTCCGCCGGGTCGTACTGCGCGTCGCCGTCGGTGTAGAAGATCAGGTCCTTCGTGGCCGACCGGAACCCGGTCTGGAGCGCGCCGCCGTACCCGCGGTTCCTCTCGTGATGCACGACCCGCACCTGCGGGTACGTGCGCGCGAGTTCGTCGGCGATCTCCGCGGTGCCGTCGGCACTCGCGTCGTTGACGACGATGATCTCGAACTCCGAGGTCAGCTCCGACGCGGCTTTGACGGTGCGAATCACCATGCTCGCGATGGTGCCGCTGTCGTTGTACGCCGGAAAGAAGACGCTCAGACCCGCAGAGGAACTCGCGGCGGATCTCGACATGGAAAAGTGTCCCTAAACGATAGCACGAACACGGCCCCGCGTCGCGACGAGCCGCCACGGCGTCACCGCCGATTCGAGAATGACGCCGCGGGACATCTTCGACTCCCCCTCGCGGCGCTCGACGTAGGTGATCGGCACTTCGGCGATGCGCTGCCCCTGCTGCGCCGCGACGAAGAGCATCTCGACGAGAAAGGAGTAGCCGTCGGAGACGAACTGATCGAGCGGCAGCGCGGCAAGCGCGTCGCGCCGCCAGCACCGGAAGCCGCTAGTGCAATCGCGCGCGCGGAGTCCGGTGACGGCGCGCACGTAGACGTTCGCGAACCGGCTGAGCAGCCGGCGCTGCGCCGACCAGTTCCGGATGCCGCCCCCGCGCGTGTAGCGCGACCCGATGACCACGTCGGCGCCCTCCGCCGCGGCGACGAGCGCCGGGAGCCGCACGGGGTCGTGCGAGAAGTCGGCGTCCATCTGCGCGATGACGTCGACCGGCTCGCGCAGCGCGCGGCGGATGCCGTCGATGTACGACCGGCCGAAACCGCGATCGGCGGTCCGATGGAGCGCCGACACCCGGCCGGGATGCCGCGCCGCGAGGTCGTCGGCCACCGCGCCGGTGCCGTCCGGCGAGTTGTCGTCCACGATCAGGACGTTGACGCGTTCGTGCGCGACCAGCGCGTCGACGAGCGGCGGCACGTTCTCGCGTTCGTTGTAGGTCGGGACGATCACGAGCGTCGTCATCGCGGCGGCCGCCCTTCGAAGCGAAGCGTCGAGATCTGCTCCGAGATCAGGCCGACGAGAAAGATCACGACGCTCATCAGAATCAGCAGCACGGAGGAGTTCGTCACGTGGGACTGCGTCGCGATGGTCCAGACCGCGTACGCGGACCCGAGCAGACACGACGCCGCGCTGATCGGGAGGAAAATCCGCAGCGGGCTGAAGATGGTGATCACCTTCAGCAGAATCAGGAAGAACCGGAAGCCGTCGCTGCCGAGGCGAATTTTCGAGACGCCCTGCCGCTGCGCCGCTTCGATCGGCTCGAAGGCCACGCTGTAGCCCGCCTTGACGAACGCCAGCGTCGTCGTGGTCGGCGTCGAGAAACCGTTCGGCAGCAAGTGCAGGAATTCTACGAGACAGTCGCGCCGGGCCGCGCGAAAACCTGACGTGAGGTCCGGGATCGGACGTTCGGTGAGGAAGCTGGCGAGCCGGTTCAGCAGCTCGTTGCCGACGCGGCGCGCGAGGCTGGCCTGCGTGCGCGCGAGTCGCGCGCCGACGACGAGATCGTAGCCGTCGAGCCGTTCGACGAGGCGGAGCGCGTCCGCCGGCGGGTGCTGGCCGTCGGCGTCGAGGATCAGGATGTAGTCGCCCGCCGCGGCGCGGATCCCGGTTTTCACCGACGCGCCGTTGCCTTTGTTGTACGGATGTCGGATGACGCGCGCCCCCGCCTGCCGTGCGTTCGCGGATGTCTCGTCGGTCGACCCGTCGTCCACGACGATGACGTCGCGCCATGCCGCCGCGGCGCGCAGCGCGGCGACGACTCGACCGATCGACGCCGCCTCGTTGAACGCCGGGATGACGACGGACGTGGAGGCGGCGCGGTCAGACATCGGCCATGAGCCGTTCGACCACGCCGTCCCATGTGATCGTGCGCGCCCGCTCGTAGCCGGCGCCGCCGAGCGCCGCCGCCGCCGCGCGGTTCGACTCGAGGCGCGCGATCGCGGCGCCGATCGCGTCGGCCGTCGGCTCGGCGACCAGACCGGTGACCCCGTCGTCGACGAATTCGAGCGGTCCGCCGGCGTCGACGGTGGTCACGACGGGTTTGCGCGCCAGGAACGCTTCGAGCGTGATGTAGCCGAAGTCTTCGTCGAATGGCGGAAAGACGACGCCGAGCGCCCCGGCGTAGAGATCGATCAGCTCGCCGCGGTCCACGGGACCGGCGAACGTGACGCGGCCGCCGACGCCTTCCGCGTCAGCGGTCTGCTCGAGCGCGCCGCGCAACGGCCCGTCGCCGACGATGACGAGCCGGACGGTGGAGGGCGCGCGCGCCAGCGCCCGGACGACGAGGTCCACGCGCTTGTTCGCTTCGAGCCGTCCGACCGACAGCACGTAGTCGCCGAACGGTCCCGGCCGCAGCGCGCCGGCGAGCGGCGGGGGGTGATACAGCGGCTCGGCGGCGAGCCCGTTGTAGCGCGCGAGGCGCGCGGCGGTGTTTCGGGCATTCGCGAAGAGCCGCTTCGATTCGGAGAGGACTTCGTTGTCGAGCGCGATGAGGCGATCGCGCAGCCGCACGTCGGCCTCGCTCGAGGTGAACTCGCTGTACGGCGTTCCGCACAGGTCGTAGATGGCGCGGTACTGGTGGAACAGCCAGGTGATCTTGTGCGGGTGGCGGACGAAGTAGGTGGGAAACTTCGTCGCGATGACGGCGTCGATCCGCGTGCCGTTCGATTCGGTGAGATCGACGAGCCGCCACGCCGCGGCCTGCGCGAGCAGCGCGTCTTTCGGGTACCACTTGAACGGAATCGACACGCGCTCGGCGCGATACCCGCGCCGGCCCAGTTCGTCGACGAGGCCGCGCACGTGGAGCTCGGCGCCGCCCTGCACCAGCGGAACCTGCGCTTCGCAGACGAGCACCGTTTTCATGTCGCGAAGCGGAAGTTGATGATGTCGCCGTCTTCGACGATGTAGTCCTTGCCTTCGAGGCGCACCTCGCCGTGATCGCGGCAGGCGGCCATCGATCCGCGGCCGATCAACGCGTCGTAGCCGACGACT
>Ga0070741_10003243_pt1 | contig 40939 bp, 45 predicted proteins | sample Coa_R1_4_FD_66440 | JGI IMG/M metagenome (GOLD analysis project Ga0070741, IMG submission 66440) | Surface soil microbial communities from Centralia Pennsylvania, which are recovering from an underground coalmine fire - Coalmine... | ecosystem: Environmental > Terrestrial > Soil > Unclassified ...
CACAAGCTCGATCGCCGCACACTTATCCGCGAGCCGCTGGAGGTATGGGATCAGTTGCCGCAGATCCGATGCCCCGCGCTGATCATCAAGGTGACGAAAAGCCCCGTGCTCAATATCGACGCCGCGCGGCGGATGGTCGCGATGCTGCCGAAGGGATCGCTTGCGGAGATCGGCGATTCGTTTCATCACGTGATGTTCGACAACCCGGTTGCGCTGATGGCCGCGCTGAAGGAATTCACGTCGAAGCTTTCATGAGCGAGCCTTCGAGCCATCTGATCGACTACTCACCGCGGCTGCACTACCTGGAATGGAATCCTTCCGGGCGCACGACCGTGATCCTGCTGCATGGCAACTCCGCGAACGCGTGGTGGTGGGCGCCGGTCGCCCGCGAAATGCCGCCCCAGTACCGGCTTGTCGCTCTCGACCAGCGCGGCCACGGCGACAGCGAATGGGTGAGGCCGCCCGCCTACGCCCCCCAGGACTATGCGAGCGACCTGGCTGGCATCATCGGCCATCTCGTCGACCGCGGCGAAAGACCGATCGTCGTCGGCCACAGTATGGGCGGGCTGACCACCCTGGCTTTTGCGGCGCATCATGGGCAGCTTGCGCGCGCGGCGGTCGTCATCGACGCCGCCATCACCTCCAGCCGCGGTCGAGATCGGTATCTGCGCCGTCTCAAGTCTTTGCCGGTCGTGACCTATCCCGATCTGGATACCGCGAAAGCGCGGTTTCGTTTGATGCCCGATGAAGGCGGGATCCCGCAGGAAACCATCCACGCGATCGCAGAGAAAAGCCTCGCGGTCACTGAAGACGGCCGATGGACGCTCAAGTTCGACCGCGAGAGCTTCTTCGGCAGCGATGGGATCAATCCGATGGAAGCGATCAGGCAGGTCAGGTTGCCGACGCTGCTCCTGCGCGCCGAGCGCAGCCGGATCATGATGCCCGAGGCGGCGCGGGAGGCCTGCGAGCAAAATTCTCACCTGCGCCTCGAGACGATTCCCGACTCGCACCATCACGTGCTTCTCGAAAAGCCGCGCAACGTCGCAATCGCAATAGAGAAATTCGCTGAAAGCCTCGAATAGGGCAGGGCACGCGCCTACAGCGATCGTTCCATTCGGCGATGGTCGATCCCGGCCTCTTCGAAGATCTCCCCGACCCGGGTAAAGCCCGCTTTCAGATAGAAGCCCTCGGCCGAGACCTGCGCGTGGAGCACGGCTCGGCGTGTCCCCCGGCGTCGCGCCTCCTCCATCAGGAATTCAAGGATAGCCCTTCCGATGCCGCGTCCGCGTAACTCGCGCAGTACCGCCATCCTCCCGATCTTCACCTCGCCGTCGTGCTCGACGAACCGGCCGCATCCGACCGGCCGGCCGCCGAACAGCGCGAGTGCATGGAACGCGCGCCGATCATCCTCATCCTTTTCGATGGATTCGGGCACGTGCTGCTCCTCGATGAACACGAGGCGGCGAAGCTCGTACGCCCGCGCCATCTCCGAAGGCGTTCGCACCGGCACGACCTCAATCTCGGCGCCCATCGCTCGCTCACTATCGCGGCGGAAGCGGATGGTCAAACCGTTGCCGATAGGCTTTCGGCCTATGCTACGCTCGAAAATGCGGGACGATGTCCCATTGGATTAGCTATCCTCACGACAGCGGGGGATATCCGTGAAGACTCAACCCAGAAAGGCGACCGAAGCGGAGATTCAGCGGGCTGCGGAGATTATCCTCGACGCCAGTTATCCGATTGCGCTTACCGGCGCCGGAATGTCGGTGGAAAGCGGCATCCCGCCGTTTCGCGGCCCCGGAGGACTATGGACGAAGTATGGCGAGCCTCCAATGAACCAGTTTCAGCGGTTCATGGCTGATCCAAAAAAGGCCTGGGAGGAGCGGCTCAGCACCCGCAACGACGAGTTCTACAAGCCGTTGACCGAGGCGAAGCCAAATCCCGGGCACTACGCGCTTGCGGAACTTGAGTCCCTGGGCGTGCTTCGCTTCGTGATCACGCAGAATGTCGATGACCTCCATCGGCAGGCGGGGCAGAAATCCCTTGCCGAGATTCACGGCAATTGGAAACTGATTCGATGCCTTGATTGCACCCTGCGCTTCAGGCGCGAGCAGGTCGATGTGAGCGTGCTGCCGCCGCGATGTCCCGAATGCGGTGGAATCCTCAAGAGCGACACGGTTTCCTTCGGCGAACCAATTCCGACCGACGTGCTGAATCTCTGCGCGTCGCACGCATCCAAGGCCGATCTCGTGATAGTGGCCGGAACTTCGGCCACGGTGTACCCGGCGGCGGGCTTCGCGCTGGAGGTGAAGCAGCGAGGGGGCGCGATGGTGGAGGTAAATCTCTACGAGTCGGAAATCACGCCGATCTGCGACGTCAGTTTGGGCGGCGGTTCCGCCGAGATCCTTCCCCGATTGCTCAAAGCGGTGACCTCGCTGCGCCGCTCCCGCGCATCGTAGCCGCGCTTATCGTAGCGGACCTTGAGTGATCCCGATGTGGGCGATGGTGGATGGGTGGCGCGCCGCAGCAGCACCATCGCTCCGCTTCCGTCCAGAGCCGTCGGATTGCTGGTCAAGGCGACCGCGAATCCGGCCTTTTCTTCGTCGGACATCCGCTTGTACACGGCCTGCCAGCAGATGAGATAGTCCGGAAGGTCTGGATCGTTGAGATGAACGATCGGGATGGTCTTCGCGCTGTAAAAGGCGACGTCGTAGTCCAGCGCCCCGAGGTATCCCACGCTGTCCGACCCGACCGTGTTTACCATCTCCAGCGCGAAATTGCGCAACGAGAGCGTGTTGGCGATGGCGGGAACGACGATGAAGTTGGCGGCTACAACCGTGAGTGCGACCGCGCCCCCGATCGCGCCCACCAACCGCTCGACCGACAGATGCTTTCTAAGCGCGGCGTATCCGAGGATCTCGAGCAGAACCGGACACAGAGCCGCAAGTGCCCATCTCTCCCCGATCGCCGAACTCAAGGACGGAACGAAACCTCGCGCCGATATTCCCCAGAACGCGAAAAAGTCGCGCATCCATAGCGGCGCGATCTCGGTGACCGCGATCCCCACCAGCGCCGTCACGCCGGTCAACAGCATCACGACGCCTGCGATCGGACCCATCACGCGCGCGAACCGCCCATCCGAACCCGCAGCCTCCGAAGCATCCGGGGCGATCGCGATGCCGATCAAAGCCGCAAGTGCCGGATACATCGAGAGCAGATACACGCCCCGCTTGCTCTCCGCCATGCTGTAGAAAATCAGAACCACCGCCATCCACACGATCAGGTACATCACCCGGGCGTCGCGTTTTATCGCGCTCCCGAAGCCGCGAATCACGGGGAGCGCAAGAAAGGGCGTCCACGGCAGGAAACCGCCGAGCAGGGCGAACTCCAGGTAGTAGAACGGATGCACGTGACCTTCGTGGAACGAAGGTCCGCCCGTGAAGCGCACGATATTCTCGGAGAGGATCTGCTTGCGGATGAAATCCATCCCCCCGACCCACGCCGCCGCGATGTACCATCCTCCGCCCAGCAGCGCGACGATTGCCGCGCCCCTCTTCCACGGTATCGCCCTGATCAGTGACCATCGCCCCTGCAGCGTCATCCATATGATCGCGACCAGGAAGGGAAGCACGATGCCGACGGGACCCTTGGCAAGAATCGCCAGGGCGATGGAGAAGAAGAGCGCGAGCCGGCGGATGGTGATGCCCTCGGCGATCGCAAGGAATTCGAAGAATGCCACCTCAAGGAAGAACGTGAGCGTCATGTCCACTCGGGCGCCGGTGCCCGCCTGCAGGTACTGAAACGTGGTGCCCAGGATTGCGGCCGAAAGGAGTCCGGTGCCATCGTTGAAGAGTCGCCGCACGTAGCCATAGCAGACCAGCATCCCCGCAATCGCCAGAATCGCCGAAGGCAGCCGCACCGACATTTCCGTCACTCCGCCCAGCACCAGCGACGCAATCGCCGCCATCCAATGCATCAGAAGCGGCTTGGACGGAATCTCAACGCCCGCGCGCATCGGCAGGATGATCCCGCCGCCATGCACGATGTCGAAGACGGTGACGGCCTCCCGCGGCTCCCCCTTGGTGTACATCGGATAGCCGCCCAGGTTCGCAAGGTACAGGACCGCGCCGAGTGCGATGAGAAGCGGGATGGCGAAGCGGGGTTGCGCGATCGCGGCCAGGCTTGCCGCTCGTGTCGCGTCCGCGCCGGCTTCCGCGAGCCCGCGCGGAGCCGGGGCGATGTGATCGTCGGCGGGAGAAATCTCGTGTGTTTCTCTCATTTTCAACCCGGTGGGCTCCGACTAACATACCGACGCCGGCATCCCTGCGCGAGATTCCATCGCGGCCCCGCAAGCGCGCTCGACGCGGATGCATCAAGGCTGGGAGTAACTACGATGAGATTGCAGGACAAGGTTGCGATCGTGACCGGATGCGCGCGCGATCGAGGCATCGGCAGAGCTATCGCGCTGCGGCTGGCCCGCGAGGGCGCGCATGTCGTCGCGGCGGACTACTGCCGCTCGATAGGCGAATACCCCGATGCAAAATTCGGTCAGATGGAGGAGCTGGAGCGCGTCGTCGCCACCATCCGCGACCTCGGCCGCCGCTCTATCGCGGTCAAGGTCGATGTGACCGACGAGGGCGAGGTTCAGGCGATGGTCGATGCGGCGATGAAGGAATTCGGAAGGATCGACATCCTGTGCAACAACGCCGGCGGCGGTGTCGGCGGCGGACCGGTCGTGCAGCAATCGCTCGATTCATGGAATCGGACCGTCGCGATGAACCTCACCGGCGCCTTCCTGTGCGCAAAGCACGCCGCTCCCAGGATTATTGCGGGAGGCCGCGGCGGCAGGATCATCAATACCGCGTCGATCGCCGGCAAGCGCGGCGGACCCGGGATGGCCGCCTATTGCGCGGCCAAGCACGGCGTCATCGGCCTTACCCGCAGCCTTGCCCTCGAACTCGGACAATTCGGCATCACCGTGAATGCCGTATGCCCCGGCTTCGTCGAAACCCAGCTACTCGAAGGGCTTATCAACATGGTGGGAGTGACGCGCAATCTCAACCGCGACCAGGTCATCAAGACCTTCGTGGATCAGGTCCCTATGGGCAGGATGGAAACGGGTGACGATGTCGCCAACGTGGTGGCGTTCCTGGCCTCGGACGACGGCGGCTACATGACCGGGCAGGCGCTCAATATCTGCGGCGGCGTCGAGATGCACTGACGCAGCCGCCGATACGCGCTGGTGGGGGCGCAGGCGAGGGAGGGGGCGGAAGGCTCCGCCCCCTCCTGCCATCTCAGTACTGCTTGATAACGCGGGCGCGGCCGTCATCGTCGTACACATAGGTGTCCTCCGACTTCTCGTCGCGCGTCTCCTTGTGGCTTCCGTCGCAGAAGGGTTTGTTCTTCGACAGGCCGCAGGCGCAGATATACACGGGCAACTCCGTTCCCTCCGGAATCTCGTAGGGAACATTCTGATCGTGCCGTACGAGTCGAGCCATGATCTATCCTCGATTGGTTGAGGCGCGGCATGCGAACGCCGAACCTGGTACTGATCCGCTGACTTAGTTCGGGACGGCCCGCCTAGTCAATCGCTGTGCGCGGGCCGCCGTGTTCAGGCGAGAGGCTGATGGATCGCTTCGGCCGCTTCCGAAGCCGGCTGATTACGGTGCGCATCCGACCCAAGCACCAGCGCGAGCACTCCGCAGATTGAGATCGCGATGCCCGCGACCTCGCGTCGGCTCGCCTGCTCGCCGAGAAAGATCATCGCGAACGCTATTGAGAGCAGCGGGATGGCCGGTACCACGAGCGCCGTGGTCCATGCCAGCGACAGCCGGTTTATCGCGCCGTACCATGTAAGGGCGCTCAGAAAGTACACGAAGAAGCCCGTCACCGCGATCACAGCCAGCGGAGCCGCGTGCGCAAGCTGCGGAATGGTTTCTGCCCGCGTGGCGAGCAGGAGCGCCGTCAAACCGATCGCCGCGTGGATCATTCGCCCCGCCGTCACCGTGATCGGCGACAGCGGCGGCATCACGCTCAGCCCCAGCACGTGCGAGGATTGCCAGAACAGGGGCGTTATCAGGACCATCGCCGCCGCCCACACCGGCGAGAACGCTCCACCGGCGCCGAAGACCGAAGCGATCCCGGCAAGGATTGTCGCGGTGGCGGCAAGCTGGCGCCCGGAGGGCCGCTCGCCAACCAGCATAACCGCCAGGATCAACGAATAAACCGGTTCGCTCTGGAGCAGGATCGTGCTTGCGATCGCGTTCATCCGCGTCATCCCGAACGTGAGCAGAAGGCTCGTCGCTATCGTCCCGATCGCCGACATCGCGGCAAGCCGCGCCCCAAACCTCCGGCTGAAGAGCACGGGTATCTCTCCCCGAAGATAGAGAAAGGGAAGACAGCACATGGCCGCCACCACGACCGCACCGGTGCAGAAAAGCAGGGGATCCAAATTGGTGGCTCCCCATCGGGTTAGCGCCGGCTGCCCCGCGCCGATAAGGGTGTTCGACACTGCAAGAGCGACCCCTACCCGGAAGGCCCTGCCTCGGGAGGAGTGATGCCGCGATTGAGCGGAGGCCGGGTCCGCCGAATCAGTCATGTGCGATCACGACCGCTACGAGCACCACGGCCGCAACCGCCAGCCGATACCAGGCGAACGGCCGATAGGTCCTGGTCCGTACGAAGCGCACCAGCCCGGCGATCGCGGCTATCCCGAACAAAGCGGAGGCCGCGAATCCCCATACCACCGGCCCGTGCACCCCCGCGGCGAACATCTTCCGGGCCTCGATGAGGCCGGCGCCCGCGATGATCGGCGTTGCCATCAGAAACGAGAAATTGGCCGCATCCTCGCGCTGGATTCCAAGCGCCCGCGCCATCGTTATCGTGGCTCCCGACCTCGAGACGCCGGGCACGATCGCCAGCGCCTGACTCAGCCCGATCAGGAAGGCATCGCGGATCGTAAGGTCGGGCATCATTCTCTCGGAACGGGCGACCCTGTCGCACAGCCATAGGGCGATTCCAAGGATGGACATGGTTGCGGCAATCAGGGGAGGAGAGCGGAAGATGGTCTCGGCCTGTTTTTCGAGGAGAAGCCCGATAAGCGCGCCTGGGATGGAGGCGATTATCAGCAGAATCAGGAGGCGTCGTGCCGACTTGTCGCCGGTGAAGAACGAACCGATCAGATTAACCCAGATCTTCCAGTAATAGATTAATAGGGCCACGAGTGTCCCCATATGGAGAGCCACGTCAAAAGCAAGCCCAGGGTCCTCCCATCCGAAGAGCCACGGCACGATGATGAGATGGGCGGAGCTGGAGACGGGCAGGAACTCCGTGAGTCCCTGAACCGCTCCGAGGATTATCGCCTGAAGCGTGGAAAACATAATAATCTTCGACACTTAGCCCCTATTACGCGGCTTGGCTCAAAGCCGGATGCATCCCAAAAACCCATCCACAGCGTGCCGATCTGCGCCTCGTTTTCGCTTGACCCATTGACAGCATGGTCTACAATTGTCCTTATTGTCGAGGTGGGGGGTCGTTGGGGTTACTTAGGAGGCCCTATGGCTATGAGCCGAAGCATGAGGGGCAAGGTTATTCCGCTGCGCGAGGGCAGCATCGTCGACGAAGAACCGGACCCCTCCGTCCGGCTGTTCGAGACGGTAACTCCGGGTGAGCCGCGGCCTTTTCCAACCGTAAGCACACTGCCCAAGTTGCCGGTTTCGATTCCGGACGAAATCCTCGATTACTACGGATGGGTCTTCTGCCAGGGCGGGTTTCTGAACCTGCAGATGACCTTCGAGCAGTTCCTCGCTGTCGTCGCGGCGGTCAGTCCCTCGGGGCTCTGTCCGGAGTACGATCCGACCGAACTCTCGGCCAGTGACTGACGGATCCAGCCGATTCGAACGGAACAGGTAGCGCCCCGGCCTTATCAGGGCGTTACTGTTTTTGTGAGCGATGCCGCCGCTCAGGCCCGATTTCGCGCTAGTGGGCAGCGGCCTCACCTTTCTTCTGAGACAGCAACGAATCGCTGATCCAGACGCTCTGAACGCCGCTCAGGTCGGTTGAGGAAGAGAGGCCATTATCCTTGGCAATCTGGGTCCAGTTGGCTTCATTGCCCGTTGCCCTTTTGGCCAGAGCCTGAAGGGTTTCCCCGGGTAGAAGCGCAAAATTGACTCCGCCTTCACGCGGAGTGCTGGAAGGGGGCGGGAATTGGGCGGCCAATTGGTCAAATTTGCTGAACAGGTTGAGCTTTCGCGAGGCCAGGTACCGGTCGAGGTCCGAATCCGGGATGTCCTGGGTCTCGACGTTCGCGACAATCCGGCTCGTACGCTTGCCCGTAGGAACGACCTCGATGATGTACCGGTATTGGGGTTTGACCCCAATGGCGCTTCCCCAAAGCCCGGCCGAGACGTCAGCCGGACGCCATTCCGTCTCGACCTTGTCGTCAGGCTGAACGTGAAAGATCACGCCTTCGCTGCGCAGCACGTCCTCGGTCAACGTCAGCGAGTCCTTCGCCGGGTAGGGGGTGTCATGCTGCTCTCCGTTGGAAGCTTCGTTACCGCCGCCGGAAGCGCTGTAGGTCCAGTAGCTGACAAAGCATCCGCTCAGCGCAGATAACGAAAGGATCAATAAGCCGGAGAATGCGACCTTGAGATATGCGTACCAAGACGACCGCATCATCGCTCGAAAGCCATCCCCTAGGAAACCACGCATCGAAAATGTGTGCAAGGCGAAAGTCCAGGAACCGGAGATTGCACCCCGCACGACGAGGCGGTAATCAATTACTCCCTTATGGCTGAAGTCAACACGGCCTCATCACGACACGTAATCGCGGTAATCGGCGCCGCCACCGCGGGCTCCGAAATCGCGCGTATTCTCGCCGAGCGCGGCGTCCTGGTCGTGGTGTTCGAACAGAACCCGCGCCCGTACGGCAAGATCGAGGACGGTCTTCCGCGATGGCATGTGAAGCAGCGCAAGGACGAATACGAGGAAATCAATAAACGCCTCGACCATCCCAATATCGCCTACGTCCCGCTGACACGGCTGGGCCGCGACCTCCAGTTCGACGATCTCCGGACACAATGGGGCTTTAACGCAATAGTCCTGACCCACGGAGCGTGGCGTGACCGTCCGCTTCCCGTCGAAGGCGCCGACCAGTTCATCGACAGGGGCCTCATCTATCAGAACGCCCTCATCTACTGGTTCAACCACTATCCGGAGCGCGACTACAAGGGCCCGCGCTACGAACTCCATCCCGGCGCCATCGTGGTCGGCGGTGGCCTTGCCTCGATCGACGTGGTCAAGGTCCTGCAGATCGAGACTACTCTCGCGGCCCTGGCCGCCCGAGGGATCCGCGAGGATATGGTGCGGCTGGAGCGCGAGGGGCTCGAGCCGGTGCTCGCGAATCACTCCCTGAAATGGAGCGATCTCGGGGTCAAGCCGTGCAAGCTCTTCTATCGCAGGCGCGTGATCGACATGCCGCTGTCCGACATCCCGCCCGACGCTCCTCCAAAGCGGGCCGATGCGCTCAGGCAGGCGCGCGCCAAAATCCTCGAGAAGGCGATGCGCAAGTTCCTGTTCGAGTTCCAGGAACTGCGCGCCCCAACCGGCATCATCGTCGATGGCGACAGGATGGTCGGCGTCCGGTTCAGCCCCACCGAGGTCGCGGACGGACAGGTCAGGATTCTCGACGGCCTCATCGAAGAGGTCAGGGCGCCCCTTACGGTCAGCTCAATCGGCAGCATCCCCGAGCCCATCAAGGGCATTCCGCAGAAGGGTGAAGTCTATACCTACGTGAACCAGGAGATTGGGCTGCTGATGGAAGGTCCGACGGCGGTGTTCGCGGCCGGCAACGTGCTCACCGGCAAGGGCAATATCAAGGACTCTCTCGAAAGCGGCACCGAGATTGGAACGCGGGTGGCTGAAGCGTATCTCGGGCTCAGCGGCGAGACCCTGCCGATTGCCGAGGGGGCGCGCTCCGAGGCTCACGCCGAAGGCCAAAAGATTGCCAAGGCTGTCGGCGCGCGTCCCGCGCTTGCTGCCGAGCGCGTCCAGGAGATCGTCCGCCGGGTGCGCGAGCGCCAAAAGGCAGTCGGATACGAGGGCAGTTACCGCGATTGGATAGCGCGGGTCACGCCGCCGGATCTGCAATAGGCAGGAAACGAGCGGTCCGGCGCCGGACCCTTGGCGCTCGTCCGCGCATGTTTTGCCTCACCTCGCTTCGCTCTATAGGCTTGAAATTCTCCCCGGAGGTGCGGTGTGGACGCTCTCAAAACGACTGATCCCGAAATCTACGAAATAATCCGCAAGGAAGAACGCTACGAACGCGATTCGATCCGCCTCATCCCCTCGGAAAACTACGCGTCGCGGGCGGTGATGGAGGCGACCGGGTCGATCCTCACGAACAAGTATTCCGAGGGATATTCGGGTCGCAGATACTACGAAGGCCAGCGCTATATCGACGAGCTCGAAACCCTCGTGGTCGAACGCGCGAAGGCCCTCTTCAGGGCGGAGCACGCCAACGTCCAGCCTTACTCCGGTTCGCCCGCGAACCTCGCGGTTTACTTCGGACTCCTCAAGCCCGGCGAGACGATCATGGGGCTCGCGCTCCCGATGGGAGGGCATCTGACGCACGGATGGAACGTCAGCATCACGGGAAGCTTCTGGCGCTCGGTTCAATACGGCGTGGATCGCGAGACCCATCGAATCGACTTCGATTTGGTGCGCGAGATGGCAAGGAAGGAGCGCCCCCGAATAATCGTCTGCGGGGCGACCGCTTACCCGAGAATCATCGATTTCAAATCCTTCGGCGAGATCGCGCGCGAGGTCGGCGCATACATGATGGCGGACGTCTCGCATATCACCGGCCTCATCGTCGGCGGCGTCCATCCCGATCCCATGCCGCATGCCGACGTCGTCACGACCACCACGCACAAGACTCTCAGGGGTCCGCGCGGCGCGATGATTCTTTGCCGCAAGGACGTGGCGGATGCGATCGATCGGGCGGTATTTCCCGGCCTTCAGGGCGGCCCGCACAACCACACCACTGCGGCCATCGGCGTGGCCCTCAAGGAAGCATCCACGCCCGAGTTCAAGCAGTATGCGGCCCAGGTGGTGCGCAATGCCAAGGCGCTGGCGGACGAGCTGCTCGCCCGCGGTTTTTCACTCGTCTCGGGCGGCACCGACAATCACCTGATCCTGGTCGACCTCACGAACAAGAAAGTCATCGGGAAGAAGGCGGCGCGCTCGCTCGATGCAGCGGGAATCGTGTGCAACTACAACACCGTCCCCTACGATCCCCGCAAACCGTTCAGCCCAAGCGGAATCCGCCTCGGCACCCCTGCGGTTACCTCGCGCGGTATGCGGGAGGCGGAGATGAAGCAGATAGGGCGATGGATGGACGAGGCGATCTCCCACGCCGACGATGACGCGGCGCTCAAGCGGATCGCCGCCGAAGTCGCCGAGATGTGCAAGGGCTTCCCGGCTCCCGGAATCCCCGTCGACTGAATCCTCAGGCTCCGGCCAGAACCGGCCTCGCCGCCGACATCGGGTTCGACGGACCCTGAACTACCGGCGAGGAGCCCGGCAGCTCGCGCGGACGCCGCGTCGCCGGCGGAAGCCCCAGCGCCGACGCGATGGCGTGGTTGGCCTCGAGCGCGAGTTCCTTGCGTGAAGCGGACGCGGGCGGGATTGCCTCGCAGAAGTTCAATTCCGCCCGAATCGACTTCATCCGCAATATCGCCCTGAGCGATTGCAGAAAGGTGGTGTCGTCGGCAAACGCCGGCGCTGTGGTGGGACTCCCACGATCGTCGAAGTAGCGCAGCGACACCGGCACCACGGGCGCGCCGGCGTCGATCGCCGATTGGAACAGCGCCGGATAGAAATATCGTATTCGCGTGCCGTCGGTCGTGGTGCCCTCGGGAAAGAGCCCGACGCTTCGATCCCGCAAGGCCGCCGCCGCGGCCATCCGCGCGCGCATCGCCGAAAAAATCCGTCCGCGAACGATGAAGATCGCGCCCGAGCGGCGCGCGATCGCCCCCACCATCGGATAGGACGCGACGTCGGACTTGGCGATGAATCGGACGGCGAACAACGCGCCCAGAACGTACATATCCAGCCACGAGATGTGATTCGCGACGAGCAGCGCCGGACGGTGCGTATCGAATTGTTCCCCCCGCACCTCGACCCGGACCGCGAGAATCCCAAGCATCCGCCGAGCCTTGCGCACCAGGAAACGCTCCCGCACCTCGGAACCCAGGAACGGAAACGCGACCAACGCCACCATCCATACGCACAGCAGATGAGCGATCAGAGCCAGGACGCGGACCAGGCGCGTTGCGGCCCGCGATTCTTCGGCACGCAGTGCTACCGACGGGGCTGTTGCCGCGCTCATGAATGCCTCAGAAAGCGCTCCGCGTAACGCGGATTCATCCGCGCCGTGGGAAGAATCAGCAGAATGTCCGCGGTCCTGAAATCACGATCCCATGCGGGCTCTCCGCATACCAGCGCGCCAAGCCGCAGATAGCCCTTGAGCAGCGCAGGCATCGGAGGTTCCGGATCGATCGGCACTCCGTAAACCGGAAACGGACAGCGGGGAGTCGCCCGCCAACACGGAGGCGACGGGAATCGCCATGCGATGTGATGGTAGATGCTGGCGGCGAGGCGACCGCCGTCATTGAGCGGGATGCTCGCGCATCCGATGACATACCTGTAGCCGCGCGAAAGGATATGTGCGGCGAGTCCCGCCCACAGCGATGCTATCACCGAGCCGTGGCGGTACGACGGATGCACGCAGGCGCGGCCCAGTTCGACCACCCGCTCTTCGAGCGCCGCCATCGACTCAATGTCGAACTCGCGCGCCGAGTAGTAGCCGCCCGCTCGGCGCGCTCCTTCCGCAGTGAGAATTCGGTAAGTGCCGACCACAGCGCCGGTGTGACGGTCGCGCACGAGGAGATGCTCGCAATGGGGATCGAAGTCGTCGTGATCGATTCCGTCCGATGGGCTTGCGAGATTCGCGCCCATCTCGAGCGCGAACACCTGGTAGCGCAGGCGCTGCGCTTCCTGGATTTCGCGCTCCGAGGCCGCGAGCGCGGTGATATAGCGCGGAGCGGCGGGCGCGATGCGATCTTCGTACACTTCCATCATCATCCTGGCGCACCTCCTCCACGCGGCAGATTGTCATGGCCGGAGGTTAAGGGAGTTTGAGGAGCGGACGAACCCGCGGCGAAGATGCCGCGGCATCACGGTTGCCGATCCTTGAGCGCACGGTTGCGGTGCGATGCCGCCCGCTTGACATCGCATCACCCCCAACGGGATAAACGCCGCATGGCAAGAATCAGAGTCGAACGCGGACTTCATTTCGGAACCCCTTACACGCCCGACATGCAGCAGGAGGGCAAGCGCCCCGAGCCGACCTGGTCCACCCTCCGCGACCAGGTGCGCGAGGCCGAGGCGCTCGGTTATGACACGGTGATCGCCGTCGAAACGCAGCATGATCCCTACCTCGCGCTCGCCATCGCGGCGCAGGAGCCCGCGAAGGTCGAGTTGGGCACCGGAATCGCTCTCTGCTTCACCAAGAGCCCCGTCGCAACCGCCTACACCGCCTGGGACCTGCAGCGGATGAGCGGCGGCAGGTTCGTCCTCGGAATCGGATCCCAGGTCAAAGGGCACATCACGCGGCGCTTTGGGATGCCGTGGTCGAAGCCGGCGCAGCGGATGAAGGACTACGTGGGAGCGATGCGAGCCTGCTGGCGGACGTGGCAGACGGGAGAGCCGCTCAACTATCGCAGCGAACACTACAATCTCTCGCTGATGACCCCGAACTTCTCGCCCCCGCCGCAGGCCAATCCCCATATCCCGGTGCTGATTGCCGCCGTGCAGGAGCGGATGCTGCAGGTCGCCGGCGAGGTCTGTGACGGCGTCCGGCTCCACGGCATCGTCACCCGCAAGTACCTCGATCAAATCGCTTTCCCCAATCTGAAGAAGGGCTTCGAGAAGTCCGGACGTCCCGCATCCGAATGGGAAAACTTCCAGATCGGGGGAGGTGGATTCCTGGTCGCGGGCAGGGACAAGGATGCGGTCGCGAGGGGCGTCGAGAACATGAAGTCCACGATCGCGTTTTACGGATCGACCCGATCGTATCGCTCAAGCTTCGAAATCGACGGATGGGGCGACACTGCGGAGCATCTGCACAAACTTTCCGTCCAGCAGAAATGGCGAGAGATGCCGCGGCTGGTCACCGAGGAGATGGTTCACGCGTTTGCCGCGGTCGGTACCTACGATGAGATCGCAGCAGTGATGAAGAAGCGGTTTGCCGGGGTCAACCGCCTGAGCTTCGATATGCCCATCCGCGACGACCGCGATCGCGGCGTCCTGAGAGAGATACTGCAGGACCTGAAGCGCCCGTAAACTCGCGGCGCGGCCGTCACGCCGCCGGCGGATCGATATCCGACCACAGCCGGCGCATGAGCTCGATGTGGGTTTCGACCGCCCACAGGGTTTCCGCGGCCGCGCTCTCCGGGATGGCACGGAAGATCGAGCCCGCGCTCGTGTCGCCGTGATCCTTGTCCACCTGCACGTGGACGGAGAAGAACAGCAGGGCATCGTCCGGCAGCCGGTAGTGCCGCTTGAGTCCGTCGATCACCCGCACGTACGCGTCCGGGTTGAACAATTCCGAGCCGAGGCTGATTCCCGCGAGCGTCACGTACCAGGGCCTGGAATCGGCAAGCCTGTACATCCAATGCACCATCGCGGTTGCGTCGGGCGACATCCGGGCATTCAGCAGCTCCGCTCTCGGAATGCCGATTGCCTGCGCGAATTCGAGGTAGAGCTCGGGATGAGATCGGCCGACGCCCGAGACGCGGCCGAGCTCCTCTTCGATCAGGTTCTCGACAATGGCTTTGCGGGCGGGAAAGTCGTCGCACTTGGCGTAGATCAGGCCCAGGATGTTGGCGTTGTGCGCCTTGTTGCCGATGAACAGTTGCGTCGCCCAGTGCCTGAGTTGGGCGTCTGTCAGCTCGCCGCGTTCGATCTTCTCGATCGTGGGATGGGACTTGAGCGTGCGATTGTTTCGCTCCAGCCTTTTGATAAGCCCTTCGAGTTCGCGGAGTCCTTTCTGCACGTCCATTGGAATGTCTCCAGGCTATGGGCGGCCGTGCGCGGAGTGCGGCGATGCCGGCGCATCGGCGGCTCTCTGTTCGGCGGCAAGCCGCGCTTCGATATCGCGTCTGAGGTCCGTCTTCCTGATTTTCCCCACGTTGGTTAGCGGCATCGCATCAACGACCTCAAGACGTTCCGGCCATTTGAAGCGCGCAAGCCCGCGTGATTCGAGAAACCTTCTGACCTCGTCGAGGGAAAGATTCGCCCCGGCTCTCAAAGTCACATAGGCGCAGGCGCGCTCGCCAAGCGTCGGGTCCCGCATCGCAACCACCGCCGCGGCCGAGACCGTAGGATGCGACATCAGGTGCGACTCGACTTCCTCCGCGCTGATCTTCTCCCCGCCGCGATTGATCAGGTCCTTGAGCCGGCCCTCGACCACCAGGTTGCCGGAGGGAGCGCGCCTTACCAGATCCCCGGTTCGATAGAATCCATCCGCGGTGAATGCCTCCGCGTTGCGATCGGCGGCGCTGAAGTAGCCGCGGATGGTGTAGGGGCCGCGGCACCACAACTCTCCGACCTGGCCGTCAACCACGTCGTTACCTTCGGAATCCACGATCCGAATTTCGTCGAGCGGCGACATCGGGCGCCCCTGCGTAGTGCACGCGACGTCGTCTGGGTCGTCGAGGCGCGTGTAGCACAGAAGCCCCTCGGCCATCCCGAAGACCTGTTGCACCGAAAGCGATGGGAACGCGCTCTTGAGGGCGCGCGCCGTGGGTTCTTGCAGACGCTGCCCGCCCGCGGTGATCACCCGAAGGGAACGCAACTGCCTACGCTCGGACTCGGAGAGCTCGAGCAGGTTGATCGCGAGCGTGGGAACGCACGGTAAGTGAGTGACCTTCTCGCGCTCGATTGTGGCTGCAAGCTCCGCGGCGCGCGTGGTCTCCGCGAGCACGGCGGTCGCTCCGCAAAGCAGGGCGCCGACAAGACCCGGGCACGCGAGCGGGAAATTATGCTCGATCGGCAGCGCCAGCAGAATTCGATCTCCCCGCTCAAGCGCGCACACCTTCGCCGCCTCACGCGCGTTGTAGAGATAGTCCGCGTGCGTTCGCGGAATCAGCTTCGGAAGTCCCGTGGTCCCGCCCGACAGCAGAAAGAGCGCCACGTCAAACGGATCCGGCCCGGCGGCGCCGGCCGAAGAGGAGCGCGCACGGCTCGCACCCAGGTCGATGCATCCCGCGGCAGCCGATACACTGAACACGCACTTGAGCGAAGGGCACGAAAGCGCAAGCTCGCGCGCTAGCCCCGCATGGTCGAACCCGCGATGCTCAGGGGCGATCGCAAGCGCCCGCGCACGCGCGAGCCCGACCATATACTCCAGTTCCGCCCGCCGCAGCGCCGGCAGCGCCATCACCGGAACGACGCCAAGCCGGAAGCAGGCAAGGGCAAGGATTGCGAACTCGGAGCGGTTGGGAATCTGAATGACGATTCGGTCGCCGGCGTTGATGCCGTTTTCCACGAGCACCGCCGCATAGCGCCGCGACTCCTCGATCAGCCCCGCATAGGTCAGGGTTGCGCGCGAATCGACGATCGCGGGCGCCTGCGGCCACGCCGCGGCCGCCGCCTCCGCCGCCTGGGCGATGGTTTCGCGCCGCCAATATCCTTCGCCGACGTAGCGATCCCTGAACGCCGCAGGATATGGGACGCATCCCTCGAGCATCGCTAGTCGCTTGCTATCGCCCCGGACACCATCCGGAAAACCTCGTCCATGATCCGGGTCCGTTGCTCATAGTCGCGGGACGGTTCGTACCAGGTGTAGAACCAGTTCATCGAGCCGAACAGGAGCGAAGTCAGAATGCGGCTGCGGTCGCGGTCGAGCGGACGGCCGCTCTCTTCGGCATACTGCTCGATTATCTTGCGGCACAGCCGCGAATAGTCGCGTTTAAGCCGCGTGATTTCGGCGGCATAGCGGCCCGACAGCGAGTCGGCCTCGCGCACGAGCACCTTCATCTCGGCGAGGTTGTCCATGTGGTAGCCGAGATGGCCGCCGATAAAGGCGCGAAGCCTTGCCGCGCCGCCCACCGGAGCCCGCGATGCCTCCTCGGCGCGCTTCAGCAGTTCCTCGAACGCCCGCCGCGAGATCAGGTACAGCAACTCTTCCTTGTTGCGCAGGTAGTAGTAGATGCGGGGGAAGGTGATTCGCGCGTGGGCCGCGATGTCGCGGATCGAGGCGAGCCCGAAGCTCTTTTCGGCGAACACTGCGGCGGCCGCGCGCAGTATATGGTCGATGTTCGCGTCGTAGCGCTGGTCCGAATCGACCTGCCGCGCTCCGCTCTTGAGCTTCACGATTCGTCGCGGAGAAGCCGTCTGTGTTGCCGTCTTCTTCAAGCGTCATCCTTTCCCGGCATTGCCGAAAATGCCGCCGTCAACCGCGCGTCGAACTCGACTACAGGAACCGGCGGCCCGCGGTCGGGTCCGGGATGGGCACCTCGAGGCGGCCGAGCAGAGCGTTGACCTCGGCCTCGAATTCCGCCCGCATCTCCTCGTTCGTCCGCCGCCTAAGCCCCCATTTCATGAACTCGTGCTGGCGGCTCGAACCGGACTTGCCGAACATGTCCAGTCCCGCCGGATACCATTTCTTCAGGTAGTGAATCAGCTTCTCGCGTCCGTGTTCGGGGTCGCGTTGCAGATGCCGCCGCAGCAGCTTGTAGCCGAAGGCCGCGTGGCCGAGCTCCTCCTTGTGAACCCGGTCGGCGATTCGCGCAAGCGGCTCGTACGAGCATCCCACCCATTCATATCCCATGTAGGCGCCCTGGCGGTCGGCGAAGAAGCTGAACAGGCCGTACTCGATCCAATCCTCCGCCTGATCGCGCATCTCGAAGATGTATATCGGCATCGGAGTGGACATGAACGCGTCGTCCACGGTCACCCCCAAATCCGCGAGCAGCTTCATCCAGTAGCTTGCGTGGCGGACTTCATCGGACCAGAAGGCGGCGTATTCGGCCTTGTCCTCCGCCGTGGGAGCCATCGCGAGCGGTTTCATGAGCGTGCGGTCGGGCGCGAGCATGTATTCGGATTCGATCCGCGACTGGATCGACAGCATCCTGACCAGGAGATTTTTGTAGTCGGCAGGCAGGTTGTCGGGGCTCGCAAAACGGATCGAGGAGTACGACTCAAGCTCGGCCATCAAACACCACCTTCGTTTGACGCAACTGGTTCTGAACAATAGTTCAGATTTCTCGGCACGATCAAGGGCGATCCTATCCCGCCATCGTCAGCCCTCCGCTCACGCTCAGCACCTGTCCCGTGACGTAGTCCGCGTCGGAGGAGGCGAGGAACGCGACCGCTCCGGCGAGGTCTTCGGGCCGCCCGAGCCTGCGGAAGGGAATTCCGCGCGCCATCGCGTCCAGGACGCCCTCCCGCCCCTTCATCGCCTCGCGCAAAAGCGAGGTCTCCGTCGGTCCGGGACACACCACGTTGACGTTGATTCGATTGCGGGCGAGCTCGCGCGCCAGCGTCTTCGAAAAGCCGATTATCGCGGCCTTGCACCCGGCATAGACGGCTTCTCCCGTCGATCCGACCCGTCCCGCATCCGAGGAAATCGAAACGATCTTCCCGCTGTTGCGCGATTGCATCCTGGGAGCGACGATCCGGCAGAAGTTCAGCACGCCGCGATAGTTGATCGCGATGATCTTGTCCCAGGTCTCGGGGCTGCTTTCGACGAACGGCTCCAGCTTGTCCCATCCGGCGTTGTTCACGAGGATGTCGATCGGACCGAGATCGCGTTCAACGCGATCGACCGCCGCTCCCACTTCGTCGAACTTCGTGACGTCAACCGTGACGGCGAGCGTGCGCGCCCCGGCGGCGATTTCCTTCGCGGTCCGTGCCGCCGCTTCTCCCTGCAGGTCGGCGATGGCCACCGCGGCGCCTTCGGCGGCCAGGCGTACGGCGATGGCGCGGCCGATTCCCTGCGCCCCGCCGGTAACGATAGCGACTTTGCCTTGAAGGCGAGTGATGGTTGATGCCATGGATCTGCCTCCCTTCAGCGCGCGATCCATCCGCCGTCGATCACGAACGGCGCCCCGGTGGCGAACCCTGCGTCATCGCTTGCAAGGAACAGCGCCGTCCGGGCGATTTCCTCGGGCTTGCCGACCCTGCGCAGCACTGAGATCCGTTCGTTCGCCTGCGCTGTGACGCCTCCCTCTTCCGACACGCGCTGCGCCATCGGAGTGTCGATGACGCCCGGACAGATGCAGTTGACCCTGATGTTGTAGCGGCCGTATTCGATGGCGGCGACGCGCGTGAGCGAGATTACTCCGGCCTTCGCCGCGCAATATGCCGCCGCTCCCTTGATTCCGACGATTCCCGCCACCGAGGCGGTGTTGATGATCGATCCGCCGCCGCGCCGGATCAGATGGGGCAGGGCGTATTTCATCCCGAGCCACACTCCGCGCAGGTTGATCGCGATTACGCGATCGAATGCCTCCTCGCTGAGCTGGGCAAGGAAGCCTCCTTCGCCCTCGATGCCCGCGTTGTTGTACTGGATGTCGAGTCCGCCGAAGCGGCGGACGGTCTCGTCGCACATCGCCCGCGCGTCCTCGGAATTCGATACGTCGGTTCGCATCGCGAAGGCCTCCCCGCCCTGGCGCGCGATGTCGGCGACGGTTTCCTTTGCGGACGCCTCGTTGATGTCGACGGCGGCGACTTTCGCACCCTCGCTCGCGAACAACAGTGCCGCGGCGCGTCCCATGCCGGAGCCGGCGCCGGTTATCAGTGCGACCTTGCCTGCAAGTTTCATCGAAATATCTCCCTCGGGTGAGATTTCCTCGAAGCCGACCATAGCGCATCCCGCGCCGCGGCGGTTAGCGCGCGCATGGACAGGCCCGCGCGCCGCCGTCGCATGACGCTTTTCGTCCCCGGCTGCCTGGGCTATGAAAGGGCATTCGAGTGGGAGCGAGTGCAATGCGTTTTGATGGAAAGGTTGGAATCGTCACCGGCGGGGCTTCCGGAATCGGCCGCGCCACCGCAATCGGATTCGCGGCGCGCGGAGGAACCGTCGTCGTCGCGGATATCAACGCGGAAAATGCCCAAAAGGTGGAGCGCGAAATCGTCGATGCCCGCGGGCGCGCCGCCGCGATGGTGATCGACGTAACCAGGCCCGAGGACATCGACCGCATGATCGATGAAACCCACCGGCGCTTCGGACGCATCGATTTCCTCCACAACAACGCCTTCGGCATGCCCGCCACCGTCCCCACCAGCACCGAAGCGGCGGGACGGCTCGCCGACGTCCCCGAGGGAGTGTGGAGCTACATGATCGATGTCGGATTGACAGCGGTGTGGCGTGCGATGAAGAAGGTGCTGCCGATCATGCGCGCGCAGCGTGGCGGCGCAATCGTCAACACCGCATCCATCTCCGGGCTTCGCGCCGATTACGGAATCGCCGCCTATAACGCGGCCAAGGCCGGCGTCATCAACCTCACCCGCGTCGGCGCAATCGAGTATGCCCGCGACGGCGTCCGGGTCAATTGCGTATGCCCCGGCGCGATCGAGACTCCGCTGCTCGCGCCGGCGCTGGAGATGCCCGGGTTTGCCGACCGGTTCCGCGAGGCCATCCCGATAGGCCGATTGGGCAAGCCCCAGGAAATCGCCAACGTCGTCCTGTTCCTCGCCTCCGAGCTGGCGTCGTTCGTTACGGGAGCGGCGTTCGTCGCCGACGGCGGTCAGACCGCGAAGACGGGAAGCCCCTCTTTTATGCCCGAGTAGGCGATTGCGGAGCGCGGCGGAGGGTCAGAGATCGTCGTCTCCCGACTCTCCGCTCGGGTCGTCGAGGTCGCCGCCCGACTCAAGCTCCTCCATCGCCTCGTCAAAGTCGTCGCCGCTGAACTCCTCGCCCATCTCCTTGCCCATCTTTTTCATCATCCGGGCGATGCTTCGGGGATCGTTTTCGTCGAAGTCTCCCAGTTTGGAGGGGTCGGAGAGGGCGTCGAGCCTTTGCTCCTCGCTCTTGGGCATCGCGAAGCGCGACATCAGGCGCGACATTTTGGTGCCCCCGCAATGCTTGCAGCTAACGCTTACGCGCTCGCTGACGCGGGTGGTGAGCACGCTGGTGCGGCGATGGCAGTTTTGACACTCGTACTCGTAAATCGGCATAGGACCCTTCCGCAAATTACTGTCCAGCAAACCACGCCAATTTCAAGCTCCTTCATCATCCGGAAGTTACCCGTCGATTCCAAACAGTCTCCGCGCATTCGCGGCCGTGATTTCCCGGACCCTTTCGGACGCCATGCCGCGGGCGCGCGCGATCGCGTCCGCCGCCTCGACGATCATCGCGGGCTCGGTCTGCCGCCCCTGGAACGGACCGGAGTAGGGCCACGGACCGTCGGTCTCCACCATCATCTGTTCGAGCGGAACCATCCGCGCAAGCCGGATGTCGCGGGCCCGGTAGGCGACTTCGGGAGTTATCGAAACAAAGTATCCCGCCTCGAGAATTTCACGGGTCGTCGCGTCGTCGGACTTGTGCCAATGGAACACCGCCCTGCGCACTCCCGCATCGCGGACGATCCCCAGCGCCTCGCGGGCGCTCTCGTGAGGCGCATGCAGAATCATCGGGAGGTCGGACCGAGCGGCCGCCCGTGCGAATCGCTCAAGGATGCCGCGGGCGCGTTCGACGCGCTCGGGACGCCTCGCCCCCTCCCCGTACCACGGCATCCCGACCTCACCGACGGCGCATAGCGAGGCGCGCCGCGCCTCGATCATCGCGAGAGCCTCGTCGAGATCGGTGTCGGTAAGATCCAGGCGCTCCGGATGAAATCCGCAGGCGGCGTGAACGGTGTGGGGAAAGCGGCGGGCGAGGGCGAGGACGCGATGGTTGGATCGGCCGCCGGTCCCCGGCGCCACCATCGCGGTAACACCCGCTTCAAGGGCACGCTTGATTGCGCCCGACGGGTCGGCATACTGGTCTGCGTCAAGATGAACGTGGCTGTCGATCACTTCATCCGCTCCCGGGAGCAGGAAACCCGTCCTGCCGCGGCTCAATCTTACCGCAGGCGCGCGCCGGCGGTGTAACGACGGCGGCAATGAACGGCTTACGTTTGATGTGGCGCAACACGCGAATGGTGGTGTTGTGCGCGATTTCGGCGGCCCTCTATGCCGCGGTGCTGGTGCCGTTCAAGGTCGTGCCGCTCATCCCCGGCGTCACCGAATTGCGCCCGGCCAACGCCATTCCTGTTGTATGTTCATTCCTGTTCGGACCCGCCGCAGCCTGGGGAAGCGCCATCGGCAACATGATCGGTGACTTCTTCGGCGGCGCTTCTCCGGGCGATATCTTCGGATTCGTTGCCAACCTCGTTTACGGACTGGTGCCGTTCAAGGTTTGGGAGACCATCGCGCGGGGACGGAGCCCCGTGCCCTGGTCGATGGTCAACGCGGTCAAGTACGTGTTCGCATGTCTGCTCGCGAGCGTCCTTTGCGCGGATCTCGTCGGATGGGGCGACAACGTGCTCGCGATTCGCCCCTTCTCCGTGCTCGGCAACGTGATCATCCTCAACAACATGACCTCGGCGCTCGCTTTGTCGCCCTTCATACTGAGAGCCGTCTATCCGCGCGTGCGAAAGGGGCGATTGCTTTACGAGGACGTGATGCCGGAACTTGTCCCGCGCCCGCTCGCGCTCCGCGTGCTCGGAATCGTGCTTCTTATCGCCGGCGAAGGAGGCGCCTGGGTGATCGGCAACCTCCTTTCGACCGGATACTGGGTTCCGGCCTTCCTGCCCGCATGGATGAATGCCGCCCCTCATGACAAGTCGATCGCGATCCTCGTCAGTCCCCTGATCCTTGTCGCATTCGGCGGTCTGGCGTTGATGTGAATACCGGGTTGCAAACCGCATCGGCGGTCGAAGATGCCGCCCTGTCCGCCGCGGATCTCACCTACACCTACCACGATGCAACCACCCCGGCGCTGCGCGGCGTGAGCTTTGCCCAGGCGCGCGGCGAGATGGTCGGGATCATGGGCGCGTCCGGCGCGGGTAAGTCCACGCTCGCCAAATGCCTCAATCGGCTTATTCCCGAGTTCGAGGGTGGACAGTTCCACGGCATCGTGCGCATCGGCCGGCGCTCTCTTGAACACCTGCGCGCCTGCGAGGCGGCCGCCGAAGTCGGGATGGTGTTCCAGGACTTCGAGGCTCAGCTCTTCTCCACCAGCGTGCAGCTCGAGGTGGCGTTCGCTATGGAACAGGTTGGGATGGAGCGGGCGGAGATGGTGCGGCGGCTTGGGCCGGCGCTCGAGGCCGTCGGCCTGGCCGGATTCGAGCATCGCGATCCCACCTCGCTCTCCGGCGGTGAAAAGCAGCGCCTCGCAATCGCTTCCGTCCTCGCGCTCAGACCCTCGATCATCGTTCTCGACGAGCCCACCACCGACCTCGATCCCGAAGGCAAGGCGGAGGTGTTTGCGCTTATAGGCAGGCTTCGCGAGCAGGGCCTGAGCCTCATCGTCATCGAGCACGAGTCCGAAGAACTGCTGCGCGCCGACCGGATAATCATCCTGCGCGGCGGCGAGGTCGCGGCCGACGGCCCGCCTGCGCGAGTGATGACCGATTTCGAGCTGCTCGAGCGATGCGACATTCGCCCGCCGTCGCTCAATCGGGTGCTCCACCTGATGGGGATAGGCGGCCACGCGGACAGCGTCGACAAGGCCTACGACGCTATCGTGCGCGCCTATCCTTCCCTTCGGGATACGCAGGCGCGGGGCGATGAAGTCGCCTCCGCTGCGGCGTCGGATAAAACCGGAGCGTCCGAACACCCGATGGTTGAAATCGCCGGCCTCTCCTTCAGCTATCCCGGCGGAGCGCGCGCGCTCGACAATATCGATCTCACCATCGGCCCGGGAGACTTTCTCGCGATCGTCGGCCAGAACGGATCCGGCAAGACCACCCTCGCCAAGCAAATCGTCGGACTGCTCAGGCCCGACGAGGGCAGGGTGATGCTGGAAGGACGCGACCGGGCGATATTGCGTCCGGCCGAGACCGCACGCGAGGTCGCATACGTCTTCCAGAACCCCGACCATCAGATTTCCGCCGCGACGGTCTGGGATGAAGTCACCTTCGGCCCCCGCAACTTCGGCATGCAAGAGGACGAGATCGAACGGCGATGCACCGAGGTTCTGGAGGCGGTGGGACTCACCGACGTTCGCGACAGCGACCCCTTCCTGTTGAGCAAGGGCGAACGGCAGCGCGTCGCCGTGGCGAGCGTCCTCGCGCTAAGGCCGCGACTGCTTATTCTCGACGAGCCGACCACCGGCCTCGACCACCGCGAGCAGCGCAGGATGATGGCGCTGGTGCGGCAGTTGAACCGCGATGGAATCGCGATCGTGATGATCACGCACGCGCCGTGGCTCGTCGCCGAATACGCGCGCCGGGTCGTCCTGATGCGCAAGGGCCGCAAGCTGTTCGACGGCGGCGTCGCCGAATTCTTCGCCCAGCACGATCTGCTCAGCCGCTCGTCGTTCCGGGTTCCCGAGGTCACTCAGCTCGGGAGACGGTTCGGAACCATGGCGCTCACGGCCGAAGATCTGGTCGCGCGGCTCAAGGAGCGGCTCTGATGGCGATATATCTTTACCTTGACAACCGCTCCTTCGTTCATCGGCTGCATCCGACCGTCAAGGTTGCCGCGCTGTTCGTGATGTTCTGGTCGGTGTACTGGGTGGATAATCCGATCGCGCTCGTCCCGATAGGGCTGTTGATGCTGTGGCTTGCGCGGATTACCGGCTCGTGGCGCAACTTCTATCGCTACCGATGGTATTTCGCGATCCTCGTCGCGACGACCACGCTGATGTGGATGTTCTTCTACCGGCAGGGCGCTCCGCTGATTGACACCCGCTTCATCCATATAAGCCGTGCGTCGCTCACCTATGGCTTCGGGCGCGGGATCAAGCTGGCGGAGCTGCTCGGCGCATCGGTGCTGTTTCTTTCCACCACCCGGGTCGAGGAGTTCACCGTGGGATTGTCCAAGCTCGGCGTGTCGTACCGGGTCGGATTCGCGATCTCGCTCGCGTTCCGCCTGGTTCCCCTGTTCATGGATTCGGCCTTCACGATCGTGGATGCGCAGAAGCTGCGCGGCTACGACTTCGAAAGCGGAGGATTTGCCGAGCGCATGCGCAAGTACGTCAAGGTCGTGATCCCCGTGTTCATGGGAGCGCTCAGGCGGGCAAACAACATGGCCATGGCGCTCGAGGCGCGCGGCTTCGGACTTCGCAACAATCCCACAACATTGATCGAATATCCTGTGACCGCGCGCGACATCGCCGCCGCGGCGGCGCTGTTCGCGCTCGCGGCCGGTTACTTCATGATCTACTACACCGGCTATGGGGCGATTTCGCCGCGTTAGGCCGTATCGGCAGAGCTCAATCGGAATCACGCAAATGGCATCGAAATCGGACTACCTTCGCGAAACCATCGACCACCTCGACATCACCAGGCACAACGTCGTCGAGCTGGTCGAATCAATGAAACACATGGCCTACAGCGCGCGTGACCTCGCGCGCGCCGCCGCCATCTACGACCGGATGCTCCGGGACCCCAACTGCACCGTCATCCTGTGCCTTGCGGGCTCCCTGATAAGCGCGGGGCTCAAGCGCGTGTTCGCCGATCTGATCCGCAACCGGATGGTGGATGCGATCGTGAGCACCGGCGCTAACATCGTCGACCAGGATTTCTTCGAGGCGCTGGGCTTCCGCCACTATATCGCGGACGAACGGCTGCGCGCCGGACTCGACGACGGAATTCTCCGCGAACTGCACATCGATCGGATCTACGACACCCTGATCGACGAGGACGAACTCAGGATCTGCGACGAGACGACGCGCAAGATCGCCGATCGTCTGGAACCGCGCCCGTACTCCTCGCGCGAATTCATCGGCGAGATGGGCAAGTACCTGGCGGAAACCGGAGCGCGCGCCGAACACAGCATCGTGATGGAGGCCTATCGCGAGCATGTTCCCATCTTCTGCCCCGCCTTCAGCGACTGCTCGGCGGGCTTCGGCCTGGTCGCGCATCAGGCCGCGCGCGGCAAGGCGCCCAAAGTGACGATCGACAGCGCTCAGGACTTCCATGAGCTGACCCGGATCAAGGTGATGGGCAATGAGAGCGGGCTTTTCATGGTCGGAGGCGGTGTGCCCAAGAACTTCGCCCAGGACGTGGTCGTGTCGGCCGAAATACTCGGACACGACGTGCCGATGCACAAATACGCAATCCAGATAACCGTCGCCGACGTTCGCGACGGCGCACTCTCCGGCTCCACGCTCAAGGAGGCATCGAGCTGGGGCAAGGTCGATACCGCTTTCGAGCAGATGGTCTATTGCGAGGCGACGATCGCCGTCCCGCTGATCGCGGGATATGCCTATCACAAGCGGGGATGGGAGAATCGCCAGGCGCGGCGGTGGGCTTCCCGGCTGGATGCCGAGTAACCAGACCTTCCCGAGCTTACTTTCCGCGTGGTCCCTGCGGCCGGAGGATGCGGGCAGTGCCGCCGCGAGGAATGCGCGTTCCACTGCTCCGCGCTCCCGCGGTCCCAGAGATCGCGAAAGCGTCCACGTTGCTTTCCCGGGTGGAATCGGTGTGGCGATCCGCGCCGACAATGCCGAGCATCAGTCCGCCCGCGGCGACCAGCTTGCTTATCGCGATCACGAGGATCAGGCCCAACAGCCAAAGGCGGTCGGCGGCCTCGCCCGGGATGGCCGCAATCGCGGCCGAGTAGAGAATCAGGGCGATGGCGCTGAAAATCAGCACGTGTGCCCAGAGGCGGCGATTCGCCTTCGCCTCGCCGGGTCCGCACAACTCGGCAAGGTCGCTTCTTCGCTCCGTTCTTCTTAGAGGAACAACCTTGCCCATCGTGCTTAGGCCCGGCGCGCGCGAGGCCCGCCCGCCGCAGACGCGATCTTAGAAGCATGGCGATGCGTGCGCCAGCCCCCGCGCGGACGGCGAGAGTTTGCTTTTTTCGGGCCGCCACGCCGTGCTAATTAACGAAGATTAGGCTCTTTCGTGGGGGAAAGAGGATCACGATGCTGTTTGTCATAATCGGCCATGACTCACCGCAAGGGGCCGAACTCCGCCCCAAACTTCGCCCGGCTCATCTCGACAACCTGAGACCCCTGGTGGAAAAGGGCAGGGTGGTCCTCGCCGGTCCCTTCACCGACGGCAGCGGAAGCCTGATAGTGGTGGACCTCGAGAGCCGGGATGAGGCGGTGGCGCTGGCCAACCGCGATCCTTACACCGTCGGCGGAGTATTCGAGCGCGTCGAAGTGAAGCCGTTTCGGCGCGTTTTTCCGGAGTGAAGCGGGAGAAAATCGCAAGTCGGCTGGAGAAACAATGGCTGGCGCATTGTCGGATCTGAAAATCGTGGAGCTGGGCGAGATGGTGTCCGCGCCCTACTGCAGCAAGCTGTTCGCGGACCTCGGCGCCGAAATCATCAAGATCGAACGGCCCGGAATCGGCGACCGCGCGCGCAAGCGCGGGCCTTTCCCAAAGGATGAAATCCATCCCGAAAAGAGCGGCTTGTTCCTCTACCTGAACGCCAACAAAAAAGGCATCACACTCGATGTCGCGCAGCCCGAAGGCATGGAGCTCCTCGAGAAGCTCGTCGCCGACGCCGACGTCCTGATCCATAACGTGGCCCCGCCCGACATGGACCGGGTCGGTCTCAGTTACGACCGGATGAAAAGGGCTAATCCGGATCTCGTGATGACCTCGATCACGCCGTTTGGGCTGTCGGGTCCGAAGCGGAACTGGCGGGCGGAGGATCTGACCGTCTGGTGCGCGGGCGGGGTATGCGTGCTCAACGGCGGCGGCCCCGAGCATCCCGATCTTCCTCCTCTCAAAACCTTCGGCCAGCAGGCCGGCTATCAGGCTGGAATCCATGCCGCGGTTCCGACCCTTGCGGCGGTATTCGCGCGCGCTAACGGAGAGGCCGGACAGCACGTCGAGGTGTCAGGCCAGGAAGCGATCACCGCGCAGCTCGAGATGACGTTCGAGTACTGGCCCTACATGGGAATGATCGCGACCCGACTTGGGCAAAAACCTCTGCAGCCGGTGGAAACGATGAAATGCCGCGACGGCTACATCTACCTGTGCTGCATCGAGGAACATCAATGGCGCGGGTTCGTCGAGATCATGGGCAATCCCGAATGGGCAAACGAGGAAATCTTCAAGGATCGCCTGACCAGGGCGCTCAACTGGGATGCACTTAAAGTCTTTCTTGAAGAATGGGTGGGGCAGCAGACCGTCCTCGACCTCTACCGCAAGGCCCAGGCAAAGCGTGTCCCCTTCGCTCCGGTCTCGACCATGGGCGACCTGCTGAACAACGAACATCTTAAGGCGCGTGGATTCTTCGTCGAAATCACCCATCCCGTCGCCGGAACCTTCAAATACCCCGGCCCTCCCCTCAAGTACCATCGCACTCCCTGGGAGATTCGCATGCCCGCGCCGCTCCTCGGTCAGCACAACGAGGAGATCTTCTGCGGACGGCTCGGGATGACCCGGGCGCGCCTCGACGAACTCAAACGCAAGGGGGTGATTTGAACCATGGCGAAGCCTCCTCTGTCAGGAATCAAGGTGGCCGACTTCACCTGGGTGTGGGCCGGACCCTATTGCACCCTCCAGCTCGCCCATCTGGGCGCCGACGTCACGAGAATCGAGACCAGGACGCGGCCGTGCGTGACGCGGATGCTTCCGCCGTGGCCCGAGGGCAAATTCGACAGCCTCAACAAGTCCGGTTACTTCAACCAGTACAACCAGGGCAAGAAATCGCTCTCGCTCAACTTCAGGCATCCCGAAGCCAAGGAAGTCGCATGGCGGCTCATCAAGGACGCCGACATCGTCGTCAACAACTTCGCCTCGGGCGTGATGGAGAAGATGGGGTTCGGCTACGAAGCGATCCGCCGCGTAAAGCCCGACATCATCATGATCTCGCTGAGCGGCTACGGCGACACCGGCCCCTACCATGAGTACGTCGCCTACGGACCGGCGCAGGTTCCGCTCTCAGGGCTTTCCTCGCTGACGGGCTACAAGGGATTCCCTCCGATGCACGCGGGCTTCAGCTACGCCGATCCCAACGCGGGAGTGCACGGCGCCTTCGCCGTGCTCGCGGCCCTCTACCATCGCCGCAAAACCGGCGAAGGCCAGTATATCGACATGAGCCAGTGGGAATGCGCGATGCAGCTTCTTGCCGAGGGCATTCTCGAGTACACGATGAACGGGCGGGAGCCGGAGCGCAACGGAAACAGGGATCCGTGGATGGCACCGCACGGCAACTTCAAGTGCCAGGACCTTCCCGAGAAGGTGATGGATATGACGATCGACCGCTGGGTCTCGATCGTATGCGCGGATGACGCGGACTGGGCCAGGCTGGCCCGCGCGATGGGCAAGCCGGAACTCGCCCAGGACCCCCGCTTCAAGACCCTGGAGGCGCGCAAGGCCAACGAAGACCAACTCGAAGCGATCATCACCGAATGGACGCTTCCGCAGAAATTCGATGAAGTCGCCGAAAAGCTCCAGGCCGCCGGCATCGCCGCCGCTCCCTGCGCCGACAACAAGCACCTCTGCGACGAGGATCGCCATCTCGCCCAGCGTAATTTCTGGGTCGAACTCAATCATCCCGAGGTCGGCGTGAAGCGCCACGCCGGAATTCCATGGAGGATGAGCGGGACGCCGACTGCCGTGCGCGCGCCCGCCCCATGCCTCGGACAGCATACCGACGAGGTCCTCAATCGCCTCGGGTACAGCGCGCAGGAGATCGAGAATCTCCGCAAAATCGGCGCTCTCGAATAGACGCAAGGGAGGCGGCGCGATGCGTACGCTCAGGACGATTGCAGAAGGTCTCCTCTTTCCCGAAGGCCCGCGATGGCACGACGGAAAGCTGTTCTTCTCCGACATGCACGACAACCGCGTCAAAACCGTCGATTTGAACGGCAACCTCAACGTGGTCTGCGAGGTGCCTAATCAGCCCTCCGGACTCGGATGGCTTCCCGACGGGAGGATGCTCGTGGTTTCGATGACCGATCGGAGGCTGCTCAGGATGGAGGGCGGCAGGCTCGAGCCCCATGCCGACCTCTCCGCGCTCGCCCCGTTCCATTGCAATGACATGGTCGTCGATGCGAAAGGGCGCGCTTACGTCGGGAATTTCGGATTCGATCTCCATAAGGGAGAATCCCCGCGTTCCACGACACTGGTGATGGCCGCACCGGACGGAAAGGCCCGCGTCGTTGCCGACGACCTGATGTTCCCCAACGGCACCGTGATTACGCCCGATGGCAGGACCCTGATAGTCGGCGAGTCATTCGGAGCGCGCCTTACCGCTTTCGATATCGCCGAGGATGGATCGCTGAAGAACCGCCGTGTCTGGGCGGACATAACCCCCTGCGTGCCCGACGGAATCTGCCTCGACGCCGAAGGAGCAATATGGGTGTCGTCGCCCACGCGCTCAGAAGTGGTTCGAGTGAAGCAGGGCGGCGAAATTGTCGAGCGAATCAAGGTGGCAACGGACACCTTCGCATGCATGCTGGGCGGCACCGACCGCCGCACACTCTTCGTCCTCACCGCGGAATCCTCCGACCCGGAGCAATGCCGCAGGAAGCCGACCGGCCGAATCGAAATAACCGAGGTCGACGTGCCCGGCGCGGGTCTGCCTTGATCTCCCGGACGAGGCCCGCGAATGCCACTGGCGCGGACCGCGCCGGCATGGCGTAATCTCGCTATGAGCCTCAACGGAAGCGCCGAAACCTATCGCGCACGCCGCGCCCGGTTCATGGAGGCGATCGGCGAGGGTGCAACCGCCATCCTGCCCTGCGCTCCGGTCGCGCTGCGCTCGGGCGACGTCGAGTACATCTATCGCCAGGACAGCGACTTTTATTACCTGACCGGATTCGCCGAGCCCGACTCGGTTGCCGTCTTCTGCCCGGGCCATCCCGACGGCGCGTTCGTGATGTTCGTGCGGCCGCGCGACAAGGAGCGCGAAACCTGGACGGGCAAGCGCGCGGGTGTCGAAGGCGCGATGGTCGAATACGGCGCCGACAAGGCATACGTGATCGACGAGCTTGAGAAGCTCCTGCCGCGCTACCTCGAAAAAAGCGAACGCATCCACTACCCAATCGGACGAAACAGCGGGATCGACGAGGTCGTGCTCAAGTTGATGCGCTCGTCGAGCGCGATGCGTCCGCGGATTGGATCCGGCCCCTACGCGATAATCGATCCCCGCGAGATAATCCACGAGGCGCGCCTTCACAAGGAGCCCGGAGAACTGGAGTTGATGCGTCGCGCCGCCGCCATCTCCGCCCAGGCCCATCAGGCCGCGATGCGCAAGGCGCGGGGCGGGATGCGTGAGTGGCAGATCGAGGCGGAAATCGATTACACGTTCCGATCGCTCGGCGCTGCCGGTCCCAGCTACCCGTCCATCGTGGCCTCCGGACCCAACGCCGCCATCCTCCATCACATCGAGAATCGCCGCGAGATGAAGAGCGGAGAGCTTTTGCTGATCGATGCGGGATGCGAGTTCGAATTCTATGCATCCGACATCACGCGAACCTTCCCCGTCGGCGCCAGATTCAACGATGTCCAGCGCCATCTCTACTCCATCGTGCTCGAAGCGCAGCTAAAAGGGATCGAGAAGGCGATGCCCGGAGCGAAATTCGACGACCCTCACGACGCCGCCCTCAGGGTGCTGGTCGACGGGATGCGCGAGCTGGGGCTGGTCAAGGGCGGCACCGACGAGGTGATCGAAAAGGGTGACTACCGCCGCTACTACATGCATCGCACCAGCCACTGGCTCGGAATGGACGTGCACGACGTCGGTCTTTACCGGATCAAGGGCGAGCCCCGCAGGCTCGCGCCCGGGATGGTGCTGACGGTGGAGCCGGGACTTTATATCGACGAGGATTGCGACGCCGCTCCCGAGCACCTGCGCGGAATCGGCATCAGGATAGAGGACGACGTGCTCATCACGGAAACCGGGCACGAGATAATCACTTCGGCGACGCCCAAGCGAATCGAGGATGTCGAGGCGCTGACCGCCGGATGACGGAGGCTCACCACCACGCGCCCGAGCAGCTTGCGGTCGAATGGTCGCAGTCCAGATCGCAGTCACCAAGCTGCGCGCGGCAATAGTCGATGTTGACCTTGCGGATTCGGCATAGTTCGAACTGGCGCTCGCATTCGTAACGGCACTCCGCGCGCGCCGTCCGGCACCGATCGGCGCATCCAATACATCCGATTGCAAACGCAAGCAGGGCGGCGGGCAGAACCCGGCGCGGCGGCTTCATTCAGAGTTCGAGCGCGCTTGCGCTCCCGACGATGGTCTTGGTGCCGTCCGACTTCTCGCACCATACCTCCACTTCCGCCCGGGTGCGCTTGCCCTCTGGCCGGCGCTCGATGATCCGGCCGCGGGGGCCGGTGACCTCGTTTCCCCACAGCACGTTGACCAGCCGAAGATCCATCCGGCCGCCGTAAAGGAATCCCAGGCCGAACCTCCGCGTCATCATCTCCGACACCAGGCACACCGAGAGCATCCCCTGCACGACGATCTCGGGGAAGCCAAGCTCGATCGCCTTCTGCCTGTCGTTGTGATAGTTGCGCGCCGGCCCCGAGAACGCCATGCACATCTCTTCAGTGATCCGGCGCATCGCTGTCTCGACGGGCTCTCCTCCGCGCTCGCCGACCTTGAAGCTGCGCGCCGCGTCCTTCTCCCGGCTCCGATCCACGACGAAGGAATCCTTGCGGGTCTGCTCGGGAAGAAGGAAGCTCTGATGGGTCCGGCTGCGCGAGACGACCTGGCCCGCCGCGTTGGTGACGATGACTTCGTTGACCACGTATTCGCGATCGCGCTTGATGTAGCGATCGATGATCAGCGAGCGCGTGGTCAGTCGCTCGCCCACCATCACCGGAGCGAAAACCTCCCATTCCTGGCGCGCGTGAAGATTGCCGTAGATGTTCGGCAGATACCATGCCAGCGTCCGATACACCGCCGAATGGAGAATCAGAGCGGGCGCTACAGGTCCGCCGAGCGGACTCCCATCGCGGTACCATGGGTTGTCATCGCCGGTGCTGGCGATGAAGGTCGCGACCAGCTCGGGCGTGATGTCATAGGAGGCGCTGCCGTAATCGCGGCCGACGTAGCGTTCATCGTTGTCGAAAATCGTGGCCATCGTCGTCACCTACGCCTTTGCCTTGGCTTTCCATCGCTCGTTGAACTTTGCGGTATCGATGACCGCGCGGCGATGAATGCCGGAGCCGATCTCCTCGGCTTCGTCGAACGCGCGCACCTGGAACTCAAGCCGGCGGCCTTCGGAGCGGATTACCTCGGCTTGCGCGCGAACGCGATGACCGGTCGGAGTGGCGGCCACGTGCTTGACCTCGATCGCGATCCCGACCGAACCTTCCCCGGGCTCGAGGTAATCCTTCATAGCGTCCATCGCGGCCATCTCCATCATCCCGACCATCGTCGGCGTCGACATCACGGGCGCGAGCGAAGCGTCAAGCTCGCTGGCGAGATGGCGCTTCTCGACGATCTGCTCGAAGGTTCCCTTTGCTCCGACCGGCACCGGTTTCATCTTCGCAACCCCATCGCGTCGAGCTTTTTTACGACCCATTCCACGCGGTCGTTCCCCCAGAAGGGCTCGCCCGCGACGATAAGCGTCGGCACGCCGAACACCCCGTCGCGCTCACCCTCCTCGAAGGCATCGCGCAGGTCGCGCGGCCCTTCGCTTTCGGTGTAGCGCCTGAACGCTTCCGCATCCAGACCGATTTCCTTCATCACGCTCATCAGGGCGGTAAGATCCTCGATATTGAGTTCGCGCTTGAAGAAGCGCTCGAACACGCGATCGGAATAGGGACGGAAGAACCCCTGTTTGTCCGTCCATATCCCGCCCATCATCGCAAGCCTCGAATCGAAGATCTTCTGGGGTCCGCGGATCACGAGGCCGCGTTCGTTGGCGAAGCGGCGCGCATCGATGTAGAGATAGCGGACCTTGCGCCAGTCGCGCTCGGTTCGTTGTTCGAGTTCGCCCCCGTAAGCGCCGCGCACGTTGAGCTCGCTTGGGATGAAACGCAGGCGCACGCGATGGGTGCGTTCGAGGTCGTATGCCGGCGCCATCGCGAGATACGTGAACGGGCTCTTGTAATCGTAGTAAAGCTTGATGATTTCGAGATTCTCTGCCATTGGACACACCGGTCTTCAGCGATAGCGGAAATCGCGCGCGATAAAAAGCCCGATGGGAACTTCAGTCCCGGCCCGCGTTTCGCCTCAGGTAGTCGAGGATCTCGCGGCGTTCCTCGCTGTTCAGCGGCTCGACTCCCGCCTCCCGCATCTTTCCCTGCATCAGGTCGACCTGCGTCTCCCACATCGCCGCCGTCATCGAATGAGGATTGTAGGCGTTATGGCACTGGCCGCAACGTTGGACGTAGAGGCGGGCGGGAGCGCTGTCGGCGTCGGGAAGCGGCGCCTGCCTGCACCCCGCGGGAATCATCGTCGCCGCGACCGCGATCAGAAGCGTGCGGATTCGCCGCGCACGCCGGTTTCGATGCTCAGTTGCCGGCCGTGCGCGCATCGGGAAGTCGGACGCGGATCTGGGCGGCGAGCGAAGCGATAAGCGCGGCTCGGTCCGGCGCCGAAAGCGCCTTCTTGCGTTCGGATTCCGGTCTCACCCATACCGGCGCGCGCCTTAACTCATCGCTTTCGTAACGGGGAACAAGGTGCCAGTGAACGTGCGCTTCCTGGTTCCCGAGGCATTCATAGTTCATCTTCCAGGGCCTGACAGCGGCGGCGATCGCTTCGGCAACCAGGCGCATCTCATCCAGCAGCGCCCGCGCCTCCTCCGGCGGCATCAGGAAAATCTCGGTCGCATGCCGCTTCGAAAGCATCACGCAATACCCGCGGTAGAACTGCGCATCGCCGAGGATCACGTAGCTGTTCGTAAGCTCGGCGACAAAATCGGCGAAGGCTCCCGACCTGACCCGTGCGATCAGCGAGCAGATGCCGCATCGCGCCTCATTCGCCATCGTCCGCGACCTCCGGAACCTGAACCAGTTTGATCCGCGCGTGCTTGAGCAGATCCGCGACCGTGTGCAGCTTGTACTCACGGCCGTAGTAAACCGTGCGGATGCCGGTGTTGATCAGCACCTTGAGGCAGTGGATGCACGGGGTGTGAGTGACGTAGATGTCGGCATCGCGGATGGCGGCGCCGTTTCGCGCCGCCTGCGTGATCGCGTTGATCTCCGCGTGGATGGTCCGGAAGCAGTTCTGCTCAACCTCGCCGTCAGGATTGCGCGACTCGTAGATGAGGCATCCCAGATCCGTGCAATGCGGCATTCCCGCCGGAGCGCCGTTGTAGCCGGTTGCCAGGATGCTCCGATCGCGCACGATGACGGCGCCGACCTTCGCGCGAAGGCACGTCGAGCGCTCCGCGACCTGGCGCGTGATCGTCATGAAGTACTGATCCCATGACGGGCGGGCCGGGGCGCCGCGGCCGGTTCCGGGTTGCGATGTCTTCTCTCCCAAGCCGGGATTCTCCGTTTTCAGGTCAGCGATCCGGAAACGCGATCGCCCTTATCGCGCCGGGCAGGGGGCGACCCGCCGGCGCTTCGTAGCGCACGTCGTACGACTCCGGCTTCCGCGGCTCCTGATTCTCCGGGAGGTTCACGGAAGCGGGTACCGGCACGAACGTCACGATGAACAACACGATCGTCATCCACGCCGCTATTCGCCGTCGGTGGTCGAGCGGAGTGTTGCGATCCATCGTCGAAGGATGCCCCAGTCCGAGCGCGATCCCAAGGATCGCCCAAAGAAGCCATCCCCCCCAAAAGCTGTAGCCGAGCACGAACGGCACCGCCACCATCAGCACGCAGGTCGAGACGAAAAGAGTCGAGATGGTTCGATGGGCCCGCGGGAAGAGGGCATAGATGACGTGGCCGCCGTCTAGCTGCCCGATCGGCAGCAGGTTAAGCGTTGTCACGAACAATCCCAGCCACCCCGCGAACGCCGTCGGATGCATCGTCACGTTCACGGTGTTGGGGTCCACGCCGAGCACCCATCGCGCGAGCCCCCAAAAAATCAGCGAGTTGCCGAGTTCGAGCGATACGCCGCTCTGACCCGAGATCGACGAGATCTCCGACATCCTTAGTCCGATCACGGTGCACGGAATCGCGACCAGCACGCCCGCCCACGGACCGGCGGCGCCGATATCGAACATCACCCGCCGCGACCGCGGCATCTCGCGCATCTTGATGAATGCGCCGAAGGTTCCGATGAAAAAATAGGACGGGTAGGGTGCCGGGATGAAGTAGGGGAGGCTGGTGTTTACCCGGTTGCGGCGCGCCGTCAGATAGTGGCCCATCTCGTGCGCCAGCAGAATCGCCATCAGCGGGATCGAGAACGAAAGTCCCGACGACAACGCCGCGAGACTCGCGATCGGATGGCGCAGGGAAAGCTCCGCCCCGGCAGCATATGCCCCCGCCATCGTCGTCGTCAGCAGCGTGAGGAAAAACAGGGCGAGATTGATCGCAGGGACACGGGTTCGTTCCAGGGTCACGCTGCGCGCATGTTCCGGGCCGTAACGGGGAATTTCGGTCAGTACCCCTGGAGCTTCCCGCTCTGCAATTTCATCCATCTTCAACGCGCTATCCGAACCGCGACGCGAGCCCCTGCCGTGCAACCGAGCCGCTCGGCCGCGTTCCCGTTGCGCACCGCGATCTCGAGAAGTTCAAAACTGCCAAACGTCGCGAGGATGGCACCCGAGGGCGCGTCGCCGTACGTATCGAAAATGCTGATCGGCGCGCCTTTATCAATCCTAACCGAAACATTCCTGGCTGGAAAGGAAGCCTTCAGGCGGTTGATGTCGCCGCGGGCGATGTTGGTCACGAGATTGCCGAACCCGTCAACGTAAATAACCTCGCCGTCGATCCGCTTCCGCCCGGCCGACGGGCGCGGCAGCTCGAGCCGCTCGAAAGCCGAAAGCCGACGCCCAAGCCGCGATATCGAAAGCCCGCGCGCCAGATGCGCCGCGGCGGGAGCGAAGATATCGCGCCCGTGGAATGTCGCGCTTACCGCCGGCATCCTGTACCGCTCGGACTCGATGCGCACCACGCGCTTCACCCCCGCCTCCTCCGCCGCAAGCGAAAGCACGCCGTTGTCCGGGCCTACCAGTCGCGCTCCCGCCCGGGTTTCGATCGCGATCGGAAGCCGCGTGGTTCCCACTCCCGGATCCACTATCGCGACAAACACCGTGTCCGCGGGAAAGAAGCGCCAGCTTTCGCGCAGCGCGATGGCGCCCGCGGCAATCGACTGAGCCGGAACGCCGTGGGTCAGATCGATTATCGCGGATCCGGGCGAGATCGTCGCGATCACGCCCTTCATCACGCCCGCATAGTGATCCCGATACCCGAAGTCCGTCATCAGGGCGACCGGGGCGGCGCGTTTGGATGCGCCTGAGCTCACGAGCGTCGGGGCCGGCCGAGTTCCTCGCGAATAGCCGCCGCCAGCAGCGGGAACATCAGCTCGTGATGGCCTGTGAGGGATATGCGCGTGCCGCCGGTCTCCGTCGGACGCTCAACCACGTTGCGACGCGCGCGGTACTGACGGATGAAGTCCATGTCGGCGGCGGTGAAGTTGCGCGCGCTGCGGCCCAGATTGCGCGCTAGATTCAGCGCCTTCAAAAACACCTCCGGCATCACCACCGCCGAGCCGAGATTCAGCACCACCCCGCGCGACAGCGTGCCCGCCACGCCGACGAGGCGATGGAAATCGTTCATCGTCGCCGCCCCGATCGCGGCCCCGTCGGCCGCCGGATGCATGTGAATTATGTCGGCGCCGATCGCGACGTGGACCGTCGCCGGGATTCCAAGGCGATAGGCGGTGGCGAAGATGCTGACCCTGCGCAGGCGAAGCCGCGCGCGCTCGATTTCCCGGCCCACGACCTCGCCGAGCCCCCGCTTCTCGTCGGCGGCAAGACGTGCCGCACGATTGAGAAACGCTCCCGTTTCCTCCGCCATCCCGAAGCTTCCGTCCGCGAGCCCAGCGCCGACGTCCTCGGAAGTCCGCCCCGCCATCGCAAGCTCGTAGTCGTGGATGATCGCCGCGCCGTTGGTCGCGATCGCGCTCAATATTCCGTCGCGCATCAGGCGGCAGATGATCGGACTCAGGCCGACTTTGATCGGATGCGCCCCGGACATCAGGAGGACGGTGCGGCCCGCGCGATGTGCGGATGCGACCGCGCGCGCCAGCAGGCGGAGATCGCGCGCCGCAAGCGCATCCGGCAGCGATTCGATGAACCGCCGCATCGAAGCGCCCGCGCCAACAGGCGACGCAAACTGTTTCTGATTCACCATCCGCGACAGCGAAGCGAGCGGGCGCGTGCGAGCCCGCGAGGGATCGATCGGTCGAGGTTTCATCGCGACGCGCTAAAAGCTACCCGAAGCCAACGCCCCCGCCAACCGGAAGGAAGGCACCCGCCCACAAGGAGCGACCGAATTGACAGAGCGAGATCTGAATTTCGCGATGGGCGGGCGCAATCAGGTGGCGGAATGCCAGCTTCCCAAGCTGGACGCTGCCGGCCCGCCACCACCGTGGCGCCCAAAAAGCCCACCGACCACGGTTCCGCCCGGGTCCGATTCCTCTACCCACGCGTAGGGCTCAAACGGCCGATTTGTTGCGGCGGCGATCGACTAGCGCCGGCGCCGTTCGCCCCCTATGGCCTGCAGGGCATCGTCCAGCATGCGGCGCACCTTCCCTTGGGCTCCAGCGCCGGCGGCCAATTGAATTTCGCCCCTCCCGCGTACAATCAGCAACACCAATTGGTCGTTTTTCAGGTCCTCCGACACGACGCGGACAAATGCTCGAGTTGTCGTGTCGAGAGGCTGCTCTTGCAGTTCATTCACCCGGCGCAGGCATTGCGACAGGATCACTCGCGCATTGAGTCCGGCGCTCTCGGACGCGCCCAGCCTAATTCTGAGGCCGTCGCGCACGAGCAGCAGGATCTCTCCGTCGAACTCCTCCGCGGCGGCTGCCACCACCGCCTGCAGAGCGGAGCGATCAAGATTTTGTAGTTCGTCCCCCACAAGCGCCCGGAGCATCGAATATCACGGAAGAAAACAGGAAAGGCCTTCAACTCCGTGTTTCCCTACCAGATGTCGGCGTCAGCGTTCAACCGGCATCCGATCGCGCGCGGACAAACGCGGCCAACGCGCCATCCGCTAACCCGACGCGAATTCGTAGCCGCCTTCGAGCGCGCATCAGCTCGAACGCAGTGCAGTGGCTCCGCTCCTCCTGCGCGGATGAATATTCGCCGGCAACCCCGGAAGACCCTAAAGGCCGTAGCGCTTGCGCTTGGAGTACAGTACCTTGCGGTCGATCCCGAGAAGCCGCGCCGCCTCCGTTTTGTTGCCGTCGGTCTGGTTAAGCGCCTCGATTATCGCGAGTCTTTCCGCCTCGTCCGTGGCCGATCCCGCGATTTCCTTCAGCGATCGCTTGGCCGAGCCCGCGACCGGGTCTGTCGCCGACTCCTGTGGCGTCCCTATAGCCTGCGCGATGGTGTCGCGCTCGAGGCGAGTGCCCGGAGCCTTAAGGACCGCTCGGCGGATCACATTGCGCAGCTCGCGGACGTTTCCCGGCCATGAATGGTTCTCCAGAGCCTGAATCGCATCTTCGGAAATTCCTGAAATCGAGCGACGCATCTCCACGCACGCTTCTTCGTGGAAGACACGCGCAAGCGCCGCGATATCCTGAGAGCGCTCGCGCAGCGGCGGCGTCACGATGCTGAACTCGCTCAGGCGATAATACAGATCCTGCCTGAAGGTCCCCCTGGCGACCCGGCCGATCAGATGGTCGTTGCTCGCGGCAATGAAGCGGATATCGACCGGTTGCGCACGGGTGGCGCCGACCGGTCGTACTTGGCGCTCCTGTACTGTTCGCAACAGGGTGGCCTGAGCGGACGGCGACAAATTCTCCACCTCGTCAAGAAACAGCGATCCGCCGCTCGCCGCCTGAAAATGACCTTCCCTGGGTCGATCGGCGCCGCTGAAGGCGCCTTTCTCGTATCCGAAGAGTTCGGATTCGACCAGGGTTTCGGGCAATGTGCCGCAATCGACCGCGACGAACGGCCTGTCCGCGCGTTCGCTTTCGTGGTGGATGGCGCGGGCGACCATTTCCTTGCCGGTCCCGGTTTCTCCAGAAATCAACACGGTCAGATTGGTTCGCGCCACCTGCTGGATCTGCTCGATCACCTTTCGCAGTCCCGAACTGGAAACCATCAGCTTGGCCAGATAGCTGCCGCGGCCCACCGAGTCGCGAAGTCGTCGAATCCGGCCGCGCAGCTCGTGGCGCTCGAGGGCGCGCCGAACCGCCAGCACCAGCTTGTCGTTCTCGATCGGCCGGACCAGGAAGTCGTCCGCCCCAAGTTTTATCGCTTCGATTGCCGCTCTCACATCGTTATGGGCGGTCAACATTATGACGGGTAGATCGGGCGCGATGTTCCGGACCTTGCCGAGGGTCTCGAGTCCGTCCATCCCGTCCATCCTGACGTCAAGAAGCAATATCGAAGGCGGCTTTGCGGAGACCCGGGCAAGTCCCGCCGCGCCGTTATCCTCCGTCTCGACGTTGAAGCCCTCCGGTTGGAACAGTCCCCGCGTGAGCTTCAGGTTGAACGGATTGTCGTCGACAATCAGTACCGTAGGCTTGTTCTCGGTCATTGGCCTCTCCTCTAGTGTCCTGTCTCGTAAATAAGTGCCGCACTCGGACTGCTGCTTGATCTGCCGATTCGGTGCAAAAATTCCCCGCTTGTCAGGCATACTTCGGCTTGCGCCCCCATAGATATTTGCGA